>Ga0315533_1000125_pt1 | contig 71474 bp, 52 predicted proteins | sample SalMarSW160130MG_FD_203081 | JGI IMG/M metagenome (GOLD analysis project Ga0315533, IMG submission 203081) | Salt marsh sediment microbial communities from the Plum Island Ecosystem LTER, Massachusetts, United States - Salt Marsh Sediment SW1601-30 ...
CTTCAATATGTGATGTAATGGCTACAACATTTACGTCTGTTGATGTTGCAAAACTATAATAATTAGCATAAAAAGGCTCCGGAACAAGGATTTCATCATTTGCATTAAGACAGGTTAGCAAGGTTATTGTTATTGCCTCTGAACCGCCTGTTGTGATAAGAATATCTTCATAATTAACATGAATATTATGTCGTTTGTAATATTCCACCAACTTTCGCCGAAGAGATTCCATCCCGGCACTGTGACTGTATTCCAATACTTTAACATCCAGATTTCTGATCGCTGCTAGAGCTTTGTCGGAAGTTGGAATATCGGGTTGACCAATATTCAGTCGAAGAACATTCTTTCCTCTCTTGATTGCCTCTTCGGCAAGGGGTACCAGTTTTCTGATCGGTGAATTTGGCATCAGCGTGCCTCTTTTTGAAATCTTTGGCATTTCTTATTAATTATTAGTACGAAAAACAAACTCACAGATAAATGTATCTGTGAGTCACAATTATCTATATGATGGTTTTTTTAATTTACTGCCGCTTGAGCTTTTGGTTCAACTTTCCCTTTTATTCTTAATACTATTGGAGTTTCAGTACCATTTGAATATACCGTGATGGATTTTGAAAACTGACCAATCCGTCTTGTATCATATCTTGCCTTGATGGAAGATGATTCTCCGGGTTTAATAGGTTCACGGGGCCATTCCGGAACAGTACATCCACAAGAGCTACGTACATTACTGAGTATTAATGGATCAGTTCCTGTATTCGTAAAAAGAAATTCAAAAATTCCATCTCCACCTTGTTCAATAACGCGAAATTCGGATTCCTTTTGTGCAAATTCTATGGATGGACCGAATACGGATTGTCCCTCTTCAACAGCTGGTGTTTGTGAGCAACTATATGTAAATGAAACAATTACAAATAAAATACTAACAATAACTTTTTTCATAGCAATGAATTTTACAATTTGCAAATTTAAAGATATTTTATTTAGATAATATGTATTTTTTTCAATTATATCAACAATCATGCTAAAGAAAACCGGGATTTCAAAAATACAAATGGTCTGAGAGGCCATTTACCCACTTCAACGTAATTTATTTAAAATGGTTTGGGAAATCTTTATAAAGGTTAATTTCTTCATAAATTCATTATATGATTCTTAATTTATATTTTTACGCGACTTTTATAATGATTTGTTGAATATGGATTAATTTTTATGGAGATTCCCAGTAAATACAGCCCAAAAGATGTTGAGAAGAAATGGTACGACTATTGGATGGAGCATAAACTTTTCAGATCTGTACCCGATACAAGAGAACCTTATACGATCGTAATACCACCACCAAATGTGACGGGTGTTCTGCATATGGGACACATGCTGAATAATACCATTCAGGATATCCTGATCAGAAGGGCCAGAATGACAGGGAAAAATGCTTGTTGGGTGCCTGGTACAGACCATGCTTCCATTGCAACAGAAGCGAAAGTAGTAGCAAAGTTAAGAGACGAAGGCATAAACAAAGGCGACTTAACACGTGAAGATTTTATGAAGCATGCCTGGGAATGGAAAGAAAAACATGGTGGAATTATTCTGGAGCAACTTAAAAAACTCGGAGCATCCTGTGATTGGGATCGTACGTGTTTCACAATGGATGAAAAACTTTCATCAAGTGTGATTAAGGTTTTTATCGATTTATACAATAAAGGATTTGTGTACAAAGGAGTTCGAATGGTCAACTGGGATCCCCAGGCCAAAACTGCCCTGTCAGATGAAGAAGTGATTTATAAAGAAGAGAAATCAAAATTGTATTATATCAGGTACAAAGTTGTGGGAACTGTCGATGAGTGGCTTACTATTGCTACAACGCGACCGGAGACTATATTGGGAGACACTGCTTTGTGTATTCATCCTGCTGATAAAAGATTTAAAAAATATGTGGGAGAAACAGTGTTGGTACCACTGGTTGAAAGACCTGTGCCTGTGATTGAGGATGATTATGTGGATATGGAATTCGGAACAGGATGCCTTAAAATTACACCCGCTCATGATGAAAATGATTACATCATCGGAGAGAAACACAAATTGGAAACGATTGATATCTTCAATGAAGATGGAACATTGAATGAATCAGCAGAATTATTTATCGGTGAGGATCGGTTTAAAGCAAGGAAACTGATAATTCCTGAGCTTGAGAAGTCTGGTTACCTGGTAAAGGAAGAGGATTATGTGAATAAAATCGGTTACTCGGAACGTACCGATGTCGTCATAGAGCCCCGCCTGTCTGCCCAGTGGTTTATTAAAATGAAAGATCTGGCAAAACCGGCTCTTGATCACGTAATGAATAACGATGTGAAATTTCACCCGCCAAAGTTCAAGAATCTCTACAAACACTGGATGGAAAATATCAAGGACTGGTGTATTAGCCGGCAGCTGTGGTGGGGTCACCGAATACCGGTATACTATCTTCCCGATGGAGAATATGTTGTTGCTGAAACCATTGAGGAAGCAGTAAAACTTGCGCAGGAAAAAAAGAATAATTCAAAACTTACGGAAAAAGATCTTAGGCAGGATGAAGATGTGCTTGATACATGGGCGTCTTCCTGGTTATGGCCTATATCTATATTTGATGGCATAAACCATCCTGACAATGAAGATATAAGGTATTATTATCCTACATCTGATCTGGTCACTGCTCCTGATATCATTTTTTTCTGGGTGGCAAGAATGATTATTGCCGGATACGAATTTCGAAATGAAAAACCATTTGATAATGTATATTTTACAGGAATGGTACGTGATAAGTTCAGGAGAAAAATGTCCAAATCGCTTGGAAATTCACCCGATCCGCTCGAACTAATAGATAAATATGGTGCAGATGGTGTCCGTGTTGGCATGTTGTTATGTTCTCCGGCAGGAAATGATCTTTTGTTTGATGAGTCATTGACCGAACAGGGAAGAAATTTTTGCAATAAACTATGGAATACGTTCCGACTTATTAAAGGCTGGAAGGTAGATAAAAAGCTTGAACAGCCTGAAGTGACAAAGCAGGCGATTGCATGGTTTGAAGCTAAATTAAACCAATCTCTTAAGCTAATCAACGATCATTTTTCAAAATTCCGTATCAGCAGCGCATTGATGGTGGTGTATACTCTGATAAGGGATGAGTTTTCAGGATGGTACCTGGAAGCTGTTAAACCCGAATATCAGAAACCAATTGACATGTTAACCTTCGGGAAAACCCTTGACTTTCTTAACAAATTATTAAAAGTTTTGCATCCTTTTATGCCTTTTATTTCCGAGGAGATCTACCAGTTGATTTCAGAGAGAGAAGACGGTGAAAGTATTATGTCGAGTGAAATGCCAGAGCCCGGATTGTTTGATGCTAAACTTCTTAAAGAATTTGAAAAGGCAAAAGAGATTATTGCATCCATAAGAAATATCCGGCAAGGGAAAAATATTCCTCAAAAAGAAAAACTAAATCTATGTGTGAGTTTTAATGAATCAAAATACAACAAAACTTTTTTATCCGTTGTAAGAAAACTGGCTAATATTGACGGGATTTCATTTGCTGAAATAATCGAAAATGATTCATCCTCATTTATGGTTGGGACAGTACACTACAGTGTTCCACTCGGCAGTAGTATTAACGTCGAAGAAGAGAAAAAAAAGCTTCAGGAAGAATTAGGCTATCAGCAAGGGTTTCTTTCATCGGTAATGAAAAAACTCAACAACGAGAGTTTTATTAAAAATGCACCTGAAACAGTTGTAACTGTTGAGAAAAAGAAAAAAGCTGACGCGGAAAAAAAAATAAGATCTCTTACGGAACGTCTGAAATCCATTTCATAAATCATGTGATCGAAAATTCATCAAGGTGCAAGTCTTCTGACAATCCATTGATTTTTAATGAGACTAAATTCAAACCGGTCATGCAGCCTGTTTTCTCTTTCCTGCCAAAATTCAAAAAGATCAGGCATAAGCCGGTAACCTCCCCAATGTGAAGGTCGGGGAACAGATTTCCCTTCATATTTTTGTTTAAATTTCAATTCCTGGTTTACAAGGTAATCACGAGATGCAATTTCTTCGCTTTGAGGAGATATCCATGCTTCGATTTTGCTGCCGAAAGGCCTGGTATTAAAGTATGCATCAGATTCTTCCTGTGAAATTTTATCAATCTTACCTTCTATTCGGACCTGTCGTTTTATGGTATGCCATGGAAAGAGCAAAGAACCATATGAATTCTTTTTCAGGTGTTTTCCTTTTTTACTTTGATAGTTTGAATAAAATGTGAATCCTTTTTGATTAAACTCTTTTAATAATACAATTCTTGAACTGGGCCGGTTTGATTCTGAGACAGTACTTAATATCATAACATTAGGATCATCAAGACCTTCATTAATAGCATCTTCAAGCCAGATGTCGAACTGTTTGAAAGGATCCTGTAAAAGATCAGCCTCATTCAACTCGTTTTCTTCATAATCGTTTTCTAATTCATTCAGATCAGCCATATTATTTAAATTCTGTTAAACACAAACGAATAAAGAATGTTTATGGTTCTTGTATTGTAAGGTTGGCATTTTTAATGCTGGCATTTAATTCAAAACCTATTAATAATACAAGTGCATTGAAATTCAGCCATAACATCAAAGCAATTAATGCCCCTATAGAACCAAAAAATCTATTGAATTGTGCAAAATTATTAACAAAGTAAGAGAAACCAAGAGAAGCAACAACTGTGAGTATGGTTGCCAAAGTTGATCCGGCAGAAAAGAACCTCCATTTTGTTTTGCGTTGCGGTGCCAGGTAATACAAAAAGGAAATGCAGAAAAAAGTTAAGCCAACAATTACGATCCATTTGCCGATTATAAAAAAATAAAAAGTAATATTCATTTGAATATACCCACTACTGCTAAGATTTTCGATAAATAGTTTATTTAAAAACATAATCAGTGTAGCGAGCAATACCAGGGAATAGAAAATAAAAACCAGTACAATTGCTACAAGTCGCTGCGTATACCAGGAGCGGGTTTCAATGGTATGAAAGGTTGCATTAAAAGCTTCTATCATACCGTGAATTCCTTTCTGCGCAAAAAATAAACTGACAAGAAATCCAAACAATGGCAAACCACTTCGCTTTTTAAATATTTCATTCAAGAGTGACTCAATAGCGATATAAGAATTATCCGGCATAATTTCATCAAACACCTCGAATAGCTCTTGCTGTAAATTTGTGATCGGAAGATATGGAATAAGTGCAAGTAAAAAGATTACTCCGGGACCTAAAGCCAACATGAAATTAAATGCGATAGATGTTGCTCTTGTATTTAATGAGCCTTTCTGTAATCCCCTGGAAAAGAACCAGATAACATCGTACAAAGGTACTCTATCGAAACCTGGCAGAGAAACCTTTCTTAGTTTTTCCCCCAGCCGATGAATCTGTTTATTAAATATCCGGTATGTTCTTTCGTATGATGGTTTGTCCATAATGGATCAGAAGTCTAAAGCCTTAAGACTTAAATCAATACTTCCTGTCTGATGTGTAAGGGCGCCGATGGAAATAAAATCAACACCACATCCGGCATAATCACGCAGATTATGCAAAGTTATTCCTCCTGAAGATTCTATTTTGTATTTGTTGTCTATGATCTTCACGGCATTCCTGGTATCTTCGATCGAGAAATTGTCCAGCATAATAAAATCAATACCCCCTACTTTAAGAATTTGCTTTACGTCATTAATGTTTCTGGCTTCTATCTCAATTTTAAGGTCTAATTTTTTCTTCTGCAAATATTTTTTGGTGTTTCTGATGGCATTTTCTATGCCTCCTGCAAAATCGATATGATTGTCTTTGATAAGGATCATATCATATAAGCCCATTCTGTGATTTTCTCCTCCACCATATTTTACTGCTGCTTTATCCAGCATTCGCATACCAGGAGTTGTTTTCCTGGTATCAAGAATTTTTGTTTTCAATCCTTTAAGTCTTTCGACATATTGACTGGTTTGAGTTGCAATTCCACTCATGCGCTGCATAATATTTAAAACAAGTCTTTCAGCCTGAAGGATGATATGAACTCTGCCTTCCACAACAAAGGCTATGTCACCATGCTTTACTTTTGATCCGTCAGTGATTTTGTTTTCAAAGAAAATATTTGGATCGAGTTTTTTAAATATAAGTTCTGCAATTTCAATACCAGCAATTATGCCTTCCTGTTTTATGATCAGTTGAGCTTTACCGGTTGCTTCAGCAGGAATACAGGACAGAGAAGTATGATCACCGTCTCCGAGATCTTCAATAAGGGCCAGTTCAATTAGTTCTTCAATTAATTTATTCAGCATATTCGTTTTCTATTCTCAATTGATGAATAAAGATTTTAGAATTGATTGTTTTCAGTAGAAATGTAATTCTGTATGCTTTTGATGTTGAAGTATACCGGCCAATTGCATATTTTGAAGATTCTTTTCCACCTTCATGCAGTATCTTGAATTGCTTGGGTGGATTTTTAGCAAAAAAATCACGAAGTATAATTTCAGCCTGAGTTTTACTATAAATCTCCTCCTTTTCAAAAAAGGTGAGTTCAATTGTCTGATTAAAATACTGTGACAATTTTGATGCATCGCCCGAACTAAAGGATGCGACAATACCTCCGGGAATATCTCCTGAAAATGCTCTCTGACTTATTATGATCAGACATAGGATCAAAAACAGACTTTTTTTCACTTGTTTCATAACGGAATGATTTATTACTCTGGTCAAAAATCAAAAATCGAACCAAATTAAGCAAATATATATTTACAATCTATTTCTTCATACAAAACATTCATGTGGTTTTTTGATACTTTCGTATTCTGAAGTGATTGCATCCATTCAATTTTATTGACAAAAAGCAAGCAGAACAGTATAATATTATTCATATTAATGCCTTAAATGAAATTTACATTTTACAATATTGGCAAAACGGACAAACCATATATTCAGCAAGGTATCAATGATTATTGCCATAGAATAAAACATTTTATTGATTTTTCCATCATTGATATACCTGGTATTAAGTCCTCTCAAAACCTGTCAGACGGCTTGATCAAAAAGAAGGAAGGAGAGGCTTTAAAAAAAGTGCTTCAAAAGCACGATATTATCGTATTGCTCGATGAAAACGGCAATGAAATGAATTCACGACAATTTGCCGGGTGGTTGAATAAATTGCAAACGCAAAGTTATAAAAATGTTGCATTTGTTAGCGGAGGAGCATACGGATTTTCGGATGTTATTCTTAAATTGGCACACTATAAAATCTCTTTATCGAAAATGACATTTACACATCAGATGGTTCGGTTGATATTTACTGAACAATTGTATAGAGCCTGCACCATTCTGAAAGGCATGAATTATCATAATGATTAACTGAAACACCTTTCTGTTATGATTTCAAAACGGTTGCTTATCATATCCCTGATAATAATTACAATTTCTGTTTTATTGGCAAATTTTTCAGGGATATTTGAAAACAAGTTGAGATATGCTAAAAATGTGGAACAAATACTTCATCAAAAATGCGAGCAGGTTGAAAATTATTTTAATAAACTGAATAAATACGATCAGGAATACAATTATGAGATTATTCAGAAGCTTGATCATGAAGACATCATATTGTTCAGGTATATCGACAATCAACTTGTCTTTTGGTCATCAAATGCAATTCCTGTATTTGAAAATTACCCCGATACTCTTTTCAATCTTAGCATGATAAAAATTTTTAATTCTTATTATCATGTTATTTCTTCTGACAATGATTCTGTCAAAAATGTTGGTTTGATCAGGATCAAAAGTCGTTATCCTTACGAGAATGATTTTCTTCAAACCGGTTTTAATCCTGATTTTCGTCTTCCCCGGGATACAAAAATTAGTTTTCGGTCTGAGAATGGTTATGACATTCACGATATGGAAGGCAACTATTTATTTAGTATAATACTGCCGGATCTCACGAATGACAAAACCCCACGTTCTGGTATTGCCACGGTATTCCTTTTTCTTGGATTGATTCTTCTGGGATATTACTTATACATAGTCCTTAAAAATATAGCTGATAAAAAGAAAAGACTTTCAACAATACCGATCGTCATTTTTTCCATCTCTATCCTTCGAATCGTTCAGCTTGGTTTAAAACTAAACATTGACGGTTTTGCTTTGTTTGATCCGTTTACTTATGCTGGTTCATTATTTGTTCCCAGCCTCGGAGATCTTCTGTTAAATTCTTTGTTAATATTGTTTTATGCCATACTGATTTGCAGGGTTATCGGAGTAAACAATATTCCGGGCAACATTTCAAAAGGCAGACAAACACTCTATTTTGTTTTTTATGATTTGCTGGCATTGGTCTTTTTTGTTCATGCTCACTATTTTTTCCATAGCCTTATTTTTAATTCTAATATTTCTTTTCAACCCAATGCAATTGACAGGTTATCAATTTATTCATTAATTAGTTTTCTTATCAACGGGATCAATTTTTATGCATTGGGCATTGTTCTGATTTGGGTGATTAAACATACGATTTTGTTGGAATCCGTTTTTCGAAATCTCCAGGTTTTTGTTATTACATCAGCCATAGTTTTTTTTGTTCTCTTTGTTACAGGTTATCCTATTGATTTCATCTCGATTGTTTCCTATTTGCTCTTCTTTCTTTTATTTCTCTGGTTTTCTTACAAGAATTACAACCTGTCCGGCTATTCATTCCTGGTGGTTTTTGTATTGTTTTTCTCAGTGTATTCTTTGCTATACATTTTGCATGAAGCTGGTAAAAAGGAGGATATCATCAGAAAATCCCTTGCTTACAGTCTTACAAATGAGCATGATCCGGTTGCAGAATATCTTTTTGAGCAATTAAGTCAGGATGTTGAAAATGATACACATATATCTTCTTATCTAAGTCAGGAAGAAATAAATATTGATGAGTTTTACAATTACCTGAGTAAGAATTATTTTACGGGGTATTGGAACAAATACAATTTGCAGATCACGTTATGTGGTCCTACGGATAGTGTTCTGATTGAAATTCCGGATTACCAGTGGTTCTATTGTTATGGGTTTTTTGATGATATTATCAGTGAAATTGGCCTGGGTTTGCCGGGATCCAATTTTTATTACCTTGATAATTACACCGGAAGGATTAGCTATGTTGGTCGCTTTCCATTTAAAATTGCAGAGTTTCCTTATGAAATTACTCTATTTATTGAACTCGACTCTAAAATTACACAAGATCTGTTGGGTTATCCCGAGTTGTTGCTTGATCAGAAATTTCACCAGGAAAGATTGATCGATAAATATTCTTATGCCAAATATTACAAAGGGGATCTGGTTGCGCAGTATGGTGATTTTAGTTATAGCATGAGTTCTAAAGTTTTCGGAGATTTAACATCGGAATTTCAAAAGGTCACACTGGATGGGTATGAACATCTTTTGTACAGTTCCGAATCAGATAATCTGATTGTAATAAGTCTGCCCAAACCTAAATTTATAGATGTATTAATAGCATTTTCCTACCTGTTTCTTTTTTATTATGTATCCCTTATACTAGTTTTTGCCGCACGCAATTTGAATCAGTCTGAGATCCGGTTTCTTGGAAACCTTAGAAGTAAAATTCAGTTTACCATAATTTCGATACTCTTAGTTTCACTAGTCTTAATTGCAGGCAGTACAATTTGGCTGAACATCAGAAATTACAGGCAATATCAGGATAAAGTCCTCCATGAGAAAATCCATTCCATATTGATTGAACTTACTCATAAACTGGAACTTGAAAATGAATTAACAACCGACTGGCAAAGAGATAAATATGATAATCTAAACCAGCTGTTGATAAAATTCTCAGATGTTTTTTATACAGATATAAATTTATACAATCCAAATGGACAGCTACTTGCTACATCCCGTTCGGAAATTTTTCAAAGAGGTTTGTTAGGAACCAAAATGAACCCAACAGCTTTTTTAAAATTATCGCAGGAAAAGAGAGCCCAATTCATTCATCGGGAGAATATCAGCAATCTATCCTATTTATCGGCATATGCACCTTTTGAAAACAGTGAAGGTAAATTACTGGCCTATTTGAATCTACCTTATTTCACCAAGCAAAAAGAATTGCAGGCTTCATTGTCTGCTTTGATTGTTACCATTATCAATATATATGTTATTCTGATATTGATAACCATTGTTATTACTATCCTGATCTCTGATCAGATTACCAGGCCACTTGAACTTTTGCAATTGCGCTTCAGGGATTTAAAATTGGGTAGCAGATTTGAACAGATACATTACAAACGGAAGGATGAAATTGCCAACCTTGTGAATGAGTACAACAGGATGGTAATCGAACTTCAGCGGAGTATTGAATTATTGGCCCGGTCTGAGCGTGAATCTGCCTGGCGTGAAATGGCAAAACAGATAGCGCATGAAATTAAGAATCCTTTAACGCCCATGAGATTAAACGTACAGCATTTGCAAAAATCATGGAACGATAAGCATGAAAACCAGGAGGAATACTTAAAAAATATTACCAATACATTGCTTGAGCAAATTGATAACCTTTCAGCAATTGCAACGGAATTTTCAAACTTTGCCAAGATGCCTGACGCAAAAATTGAACGTGTTGATCTGATAGAAATACTGAAGAAATCTGTTGATCTTTTTGAAGGAGCTGCCCATTATAAGATCTATTTTTCATCAGAGTATTCCGGCATTGAAATCAATGCGGACAGGGAGCAGCTTTCACGTTTGTTCATGAACATTATTAAGAATGCAATTCAGTCTGTTCCGGATGACAGAATGGGTGAGATAAAGGTAAATGTTGAGAAAAGCTCTCAAAAGGTTATCGTGTTGATATCTGACAATGGCAGGGGAATACCGGACGAAATAAAGCCAAAATTATTCATGCCCAATTTTACTACAAAAAGCAGCGGAATGGGTTTGGGTTTGGCCATAGTCAGAAATATCATGGATCACATGGAAGGAGAGATAAGTTTTAGAACCAAACTCAACGAAGGAACTGTTTTTAAGCTTATATTTCCGGTAAAAACTGAAAAAAAAATGCGGAAATAAGCTAAATCAAAGGAGTTTATCCGTATTGAATTGTTAACATAATGTTTATTTGACCGTATATATAATTTATATATTTGAAAGGAACTTAAAATTTTGAAACTTTTGAAGAAATTTTTAGTCTATATTTTTCTGTTAAGTATAAGTCATTCAGCTATTTCTCAAGTGAATCCTATTGGCGGTATTGTGAACAAGTATTACGAGGTAGGTACTGTTGCGGATGATCATGTTGACCTGACGGCAGCACCGGGGGATCTGCAGCCCGGCGATAAGGTGATATTAATGCAGATGACCGGTGTGGAAGTGCTGCCAGGCGGAGATTTTCCAACAACCAATCTTACCTGGTCTACTTTCAGGAATGGGGGAAGATTTGAAATGCTGGCAGTGAGTAGTGTCAACGGCGTCAGGATTGAGTTCACAGTGACTATCAATTCTTCAAAATTTTCAAATGCCGAGAAAATACAACTGGTAAAGATCTATGAAGCCAATTATGCTACAGTAACCAGTTCTTATCCTCTCTTAGCTCAGGATTGGAATGGGACTACGGGGGGTGTAATTGCTCTTGTGATATTCAAGAAACTTACGCTGGATGATGATATTATAGCGAGTAATGCAGGTTTTTGGGGAGCGCAATCTGAACCCGGTTTTGTTGGCGGATGCAGGGAAAATATAATCGACACACTATATTTTGATGATTCAGTAAATGGAATAGCCGGTAAGAAAGGAGAAGGGATTATTATGGTGAGTTTTGGTTCGGTCTATACGAAGGGAACGGGCGCGGTAATTAACGGGGGAGGCGGGGGTCTTGGCAAATATGCCGGGGGAGCCGGAGGATCTCATTATGGTATCGGAGGAAACGGAGGCAATCAAAGAACGGAATGCACAACTTATAAAAATGCGATAGGAGGATTGGCTTTAACAACGAGTTTTTATGGATTTAACAGCAACAGGGTAACCATGGGAGGTGGAGGAGGATCTTCCGTACAGGATGCAAATCATACTGCTACAAAGGGAGGAGACGGAGGAGGACTCGTGATCATTATGACCGATGTGCTTGAGAATAAAAACAACAGCGGTATCTATGCATCAGGGGAATCTGTTGGAGGATTGGCAACTGCAGGCGCAGGAGGAGGAGGAGCAGGTGGAGGCGTATTGCTGGATGTCAATGTATTCACAGGCCCAGATGATTTACACCTTGATGTTCAGGGTGGCGACGGAGGTTCCACCGGTGATTCTCTTACAGGAGCCGGTGGTGGTGGAGGCGGAGGCATTATCTGGTATTCCGGAACCAGTTTGCCCGGCAATGTTACGTATAATATTTCACGCGGTGAAGGAGGAGAAGCAGAAGAACTGGATCTTGAAGGACTTAACGGAGATCCGGGAAGTACCCTGGCCAATCTCCAGCTTCCCCTAAACGGATTTCTGTTCAATACAATCGACGGGCCGGATACAATATGTGAAGGGCAAAAGCCACATCTGATCAACGGAAGCATTCCAAGAGGCAAATCCGTGTCATACATATATGAATGGCTTCAGAGCAATGATGACTCGAGCTGGGTTCCTGCCAGCGGAACAGGAGATACGTTAAGTTTTCAACCCGATGAAATAACCAATACCACTTACTATACCAGGGTCATCCTGGATACCCTCACAGATGATCCGTTTACACCTCCCGAAAAATATGTTTATGATACGGCATTTTCCATAGAAGTATTTGTTTTCCCTTCGATTATGAACAATACGATTGCTGTTCATGATACGCTATGTTCAGGTCAGAATCCTCCCTTTACGTTAACAGGCAGCGATGTAAGCGGCGGAGATGACAACAACTATAGTTACAACTGGTATTCCGGGGAGGATGGTATAATAGACTGGGAAAACAGCATCTCTGCAGATAGTATTTTGATTGAGGGAGATTTGTATGAAACAACTTATTATGCACGTGTGGTTACGTCTCATGAAGTATGTATTGATACCAGCAATATTGATTCCATTACAGTATTGGAACCCATAAGCAATAATATCTTTTCACCGATTGCAGATACTGCCATTTGTGAAAATACAAATGCAGGTATTGTGAAGGCAACAACCTCTGCACAGCTTGGTGGTGGAGATGGCATTTATTCTTTTGCATGGATGGAAAGTACGAATGATGAAAACTATTCTGTAATTGCAGGAGCTGTCGGGACGGATTATCCTGCAGGAGTATTAACAGAAGATATGTACTACAAACGTATTGTGTATTCTGGCAGTGATGCGGTTTGTAAAGACACTACCTCACCTTCATTTTTTGTTGAGGTTTACAATTCAATCTCTAACAACAGCATAACAGGATCTGCCACACAGTATGTTTGTTACAATTCAGAGAAACAGCTTACAGGTTCAAATCCTTCAGGTGGTAGCGGATCTTATGCTTATAACTGGGAAGAATGGGTTGATGGATCGGGCTGGCAACCGGCTTCCGGAAGTCATACAAATATTCATTTTACTTCTCCTTCTCTAACCGATACAGTATCTTATAGAAGATTTGTTTCATCAGGACAAAATGCAGAATGCAAAGATACTTCTTCTGCCGTACTGATAGATATTAATCCTTTGCCAATGGGAGATATTGCAGAAAGTATTGATACCTTATGTGCAGAGGATATTCTTACCGTACATTATAGCCTGTCAGGTAACGGGCCTTGGTCAATGACAGTTGGAGGAGGAAATATCAATCATACCGAAACCAATATCTCGGATCCGGAAGGAGATTTCTCCTTTGCAGCTTCAGAGTCTGCATCAATCAGGGTTCTTGAGATTGTGGATGACAGCTTATGCCAGGCTGACGAAACGGGTTTTGTAAATGCTGTCGAGCTTACGGTTTTTGAAGTTCCTGTTGCAGATGCCGGGGATGACATTGAAATCTGCGGTTTGGCAACGACTTTATCAGCCAGTCCTTCTGCCGGTTCAGGTTTGTGGTCGGGAGGAAATGCCGTATTTGATGATCCGACAAGCTCAATTACAAATGTTACTGTAGATGAATATAATGTTTACAATTTTATCTGGACTGAAACAAACTGGAACTGTATAAATGAAGATGAGGTCTCAGTTACCTTTTATGAGCAGCCACAGGAAGCAATAGCCGGTGAAAACCAGGACCTGGATTACACATTTAGCACAACACTGAATGCTCAGCCGCCTGATATTGGAGTCGGACACTGGCAGTTTATAACAGGTTCCGGATCGTTTGAAGATTCTGCATTACATAATACCAGGGTTGATTTCCCGGAGGTTGGAACTTATGAACTTAGCTGGACTGTCATTAATGGCACATGCGATCCTGTCAGCAATTCCATACTGATCGTTGTAAACGATCTTGCTATTTTTAACGGATTTTCACCTAATGGAGACGGAGTAAATGATGAGTTTATTCTCAACATGAGTGGATTGAATCAGGCAAAACTGATCATACTGGATCGATGGGGTGGTGTTGTATATGAGACAAATGGTACAGATGAATTAATTTGGAACGGAGAAAATAAAAACGGAAAAATTGTTCCTGTCGGCACCTACTTCTATGTAATTAAAGAAGAAGGTCTACCGGACAGGAAAGGTTATGTTGAACTGCGTAAATGATTTTAAGAATAAAAATATTAATTTTTTTACTCTTCTGTTTCTGTATAGTTGAAGTGTATGCTCAGCAAACAGCAGAAGTATCGTTATTCGATCAGAATCTTACATACCTGAATCCGGCGGCGACCGGAAACCAGGAAGCACTTGCTCTCAGTTTTTTTTATCGGAACAACTGGACAGGCATGGACGGCGCGCCTTCCACTCAGTTTGTCAGTGTGCATGCTCCTCTGAAAAATCCCAAAGTTGCACTTGGAGTGATGCTTGAACACGAAAGTATTGGTATTACAAATTATACTGGCATATACTTTAATTATGCCTATAGATTCAATCTCGGCCCCGGCAAATTATCTTTGGGTTTAAAGCTGGGATTGAATAGCGGATCACAAAAATATGTTGATTTACGTGAAGATGATGATCAGGCATTTAATGAAAATAACAGAACATTTTTTGTTCCCAATGCCGGATTTGGTGCTTTGTATTATTCCGATACGTATTGGGCGAGTGTTTCCATACCCCGGTTTTTTGGTTATAAGAGCGAGGCTTCCGGAAAATACAAGATGTCTCATGATATTTCAGAATATGAATACCATTTAGCCGGTGGGGGGAAAATAGCCCTGCCTAATGAATTTAGTGTTGAACCTTCGGCACAAATAGTATATTGCGCAGCATATCCTTTGAGTTTTTCTGTAAATGCTATGGGATTGTATAAGAACAGTTACAAAGCCGGCCTGGGATACAGGTATAAGGAAGCTATTATAATTATGATAGGATACAATTTAACCAGACAATTTTCATTAGGATATAGTTATGATATTAATATAGGTGAGGTATCTGATTATACTTCCGGCTCTCATGAGATAAATATTCAGTATAAATTCGGATACAAAGTAAATGCGTCAAATCCCCGGGGATTTTAAGCTATGAAGTCAGTAAGAATCATATTGTTTGTTTTATTAATAATAGTAAGTCGTTTTGCCGGTGCTCAAACATTCTTCCGGATAGATCGTCTTCCGATTAACACAAATGTTTATAGCGAAATGGCTCCTGCAATCTATAAAAATGGTATTATCTTCAGTTCCAATCGCAAGCAGGATATAATTGTCGTAACAGTTGATCAGGAAGGGGAGTATCTTTATAATCTCTATTTTTCAGTGACAAAAGGTGAAAAAAAATGGACTAGACCAGAACCATTTGCAAAAGAATTAATATCCCGTTATCATGAAAGTTCTGCTTCTGTGAGCAGTGATGGAAAGATACTTTTTTATACATCGACAATTAATGCATCAGGAAAAATAGGTGATAAAATTGGAGGGGATACATTAAATGGTATCATGATTTCTTCAAAAGGTAACGAAGGCTGGTTGTCTCCAAAACAATTCTCTTATAACAGTGAGGAGTACAATGTAGGTTTTCCCTGCATAAGTAATGATGGGAACAGGTTGTATTTTTCAGCTCAGAATCCTGATGGATTTGGTGGTTATGATATTTATTATTCGGAAAAAAAGGGAAACAGTTGGGATGAACCGGTGAATGCAGGGGATAAGATTAACACTTCCGGAAATGAAATATTCCCGTTTATTTATCATGATACGAGATTGTATTTTTCATCAGATGGTCGCGAAGGTGTGGGGGAAATGGATATTTTTTACAGCGATCTGTTAGATAATGATTGGACTGATGCTGTGAATATGCCTCAACCATTTAATTCAAGATCAGATGATTTTGCTTTTGTTGTCAATGCAGAAATGGATACAGGCTATTTTACATCAGATCGAAGAGGGACTGATGATATTTATCAGTTTGTCTCAACATTTCCGAGTTTTGCCGAATGTCCTGAACAGGTTGAGGAAACATATTGTTATGAGTTTTATGAATCAGGATTAATTAATCTTGATACAACAAGTATGGAATATGAATGGGATTTTGGAGATGGTTCAGTTCTCAGACAATCGAGAGTTGTTCATTGTTTTGAATCTCCCGGATATTATCTTGTGCAGTTGAATGTGGTTGATACCCTGACTGGTGAGATATCAAAAAGTGAAGCCACGTATGATCTGTTAATTGAAAAAATGGAACAACCCTATATAATTATTCCTGACACAGCGTATGTAAATGAGAATATCACTTTTGATGCATCAGAATCGCACATTAAACAATTTGCTATTGAAAACTACTATTGGGATTTTGGAGATGGTGTGATGGAAAATACAAATGAAGCTGAACACAGTTACAATAAACCGGGAATTTATATTGTCAGACTTGGTTTGACCGGAAAAAACAGTGATGAACCTGATAAGATTCAGAAAGCTTGCGTAAACAAAAAAATTGTAATAGTGAATAGGTGATTGAAACGAATAACTTTTTATTGAAGATTACGTAGATAAAACTTATACTCAATGATGTTGTATATTTGAAATACAACCGGACATAAAAAATAACTTTTTTAACCAATGAAACGTATTTGTTTTCTTTCAATAATCATAGTCATTTGCTTAGCATCAGTTGGCCAACCTGTTCCGGCCGGTGATGAGAATATACCGTATTTAATGACTTTTGGGAGCAAAGCAGAAACTTCATGGGGAGATGATGACTTTTCTCAGACTTTCTTTTTTCTAATACCAGAGACTTTTAAGGAACCGGTATTTATACGTGTGTTTGATCCTGATACAGGAGGAGATATAGATGAAATAAATGGAATATGGGATACACGCACTGTGTTTTCGGTATATGGTGGAAAAGAATGTTATTCACACAAAGATGCACAGGAAACCGATCCGAAGGGCAATTACAAAAGTGGGGTTCTCCTTGCCTCTAAAGTATTTGGTGAAAATCCAAAATACAATAATAACTGGTATACATTCGGTCCGTTTAACCCAACAGAGGGAGAATATGTAGAAAAATTCGGAGGATATGTCATTAAAATTATTGCTGATGGGGTGGCTGGTAATGATGGCAATTTATACAGGTATTTTTTGAGTACTGGCTATTCAGCTAATAAGCCGGTTGAAGGAGGGAATGCGTTTGCTTATGAATATTCTTTTCGGATGTATGATAATCCCAATGAAATATCCCATATTTATCCTTATGTTGATGATAGAACAATAACAGTAAAACTTTCTAACTTCGACTGGGATTTGGATGGAGCAATAAGAACAGTATCGGTTGCAAGAAACAATCAGAGGAGCCCAGTATCCGGAGATGACCACTGGATTTCAGATGAATTTAAGATCTTTGATGAAGAAAAAAACACATCCCTGGATATACAGTTTATTAAAAAGAAAGCACCTCCGGTAATAAATAATAACGTTGTGGTGAATGTCAGGAACCAATACAATGAATTGTTGCCATTTTATGTTATTCCTATTGGAGGTGTACCAAAATATAAGTATGGGATCGGAGCAAACAGAGTAAATCCATGAGTTTACCTTTGAAACTCTTTAATAATATGAGAACCAACGGGGGTAGTATCGTTTCACTGTCTATTGTTATTTCAATATTCATTTCTTCTATTGGATATTCTCAAAATAACAGATTTAGAAATTTTGGGATTAATGAAGGACTTTGTCATCCCTTTGTTTATAATATTATTCAGGATAATAACGGATTTATCTGGTTTGGCACAGGGGAAGGATTATGTCGTTATGACGGAATTGACTTTGTATCTTCAGCAAGCTTTGATTCTTTGCCGGTAGATGTTGTTAATATAAGTTATGCTGATAGCCTGGGGAAATTATGGTTTGGTTTTAACAATGGCGAAATATGGTCATACGATGGAAATTACTTCACTCCCTTTCTGTTTGATGAAAGCATGAGTTTGTCCATTACCGGGATTACGCAAAGTTATGAGCACGGAATAATTATTGCAACCCAGAATAAAGGATTATACCGTCTAAATGAAAAAGGAAAACCGGAAGCTTTTCATCCGGACTTTTCCAATTACCTGATATCCAGTATTCATGTCAGAGGGAGTAATCTCTTGCTGGGAACCCAGGAAGGATTATTTATACACGATTTATCGGATACTGAAGACACTGTACCAAGAGGTATTGATCAATTGAGTTATATAAAAATACAGTCAATCAATGATGCATACAATGGAAATTCTTTTTGGATTGGTACTGAAGATGCCGGTTTATACCTTTTGACAATATTACAGGATACATTTCATCTTAAAAGCATTGGAGAAAAATTTGGTTTACACTATGAGAATATTCAGGATGTTGAATTTGATATTGACTCAAATCTCTGGATTTGTACTTTCAGCTCAGGACTGTTAAAAATCAATGTAGACTCTGAAAATCAGGGTTCTGTTAATTCAATCATCAGATATGATAAAGAGAATGGTTTTTCAACAGATTTTGTTAAATGTGTTTTTAAAGACAGAGAGAAAAACATTTGGATTGGCACTTATGGAGAAGGTTTCACCTTAAGAACAAACCAGCCGTTTGAATTTCAAAATTATGCTCATAGTGAGTTGGGAAATAATATTATTTCTCTTGCATTAAATGACAGTATTATGTGGCTTGGAGGGGAGACGGGTGTTTTACAGGTAAATAAAAAAACATCCGAACTACACTATCTGGGTAGCGGATGCCTGTTGCCAAGGGACAGGATCACAAGTATGTATTTCAATCACGAAACCCTTTGGGTAGGAACTGAAAAACATGGTGTTTTAAAGAAGGATATACGGTCAAAAACATTCTCATCTTTCCTTTTTGAGAATAATTCCCTTAGCAATTCTGTGAATTACATAACGGGTGATGCAGATAATTTGTATGTAGCAACCAAGAATGGAATTTATATTACCAATATTCATTCGGGAGAACGTTACCACTACAACACACTCAAAGGATTGCCGCACAATGACATTAAACATTTATTTCTTGATTCGGAAAACAGGTTACTTTTTGCTACGAGAACAAATGGAATTTATGAAATTAATGTAAAGGGAGAAGTGGAGGAATTTTTCACAGTTGGAAAATATGAACTCGATTTTAATTCCATTACGCAGGATGTTAATGGCAATATCTGGATTGGCACATACGGACAGGGAATATTTATTTTAATGCCTGATACCGTAATGAATCTGACCGTTAAGGATGGTATTAAATCCAACTATTGCTACAGTATTATTTCAGCTGACAGCAATTATATCTGGACAGGACATCGTTTAGGAATTAGCAGAATCAATATCAATTCGTTAGCGATTGCAGTTTTTGATTCTGATAACGGAATTTCCGGGGACTGCAATCTCAATTCTACAGCCATTGATAGCGACAGAATCCTGTATTTTGGTACATCAGAAGGATTAATAACCTATGATGTTATTAAGGGGCGGAGAGATCAACTTGATCCAAAAACAAATATTCTTAAAGTGATTATATCAGATAAAGAATATGATTTTCGCGAACCTATCATATTGCCTTATTCAGCTTACAAGTTAAGAATTGAGTTCATTGGTCTTTGTTATTCCGATCCGGAGGCTGTTACTTATCAGTACAAGTTGGAAGGTTATGACCTTGACTGGTCTGAAGTATCAGGTAACAGATTCGTTATTTATCCCCGTATTGAAGATGGAGAGTATACTTTTTTACTAAAATCTTATGGCAAAAACGGAGTAACTGAATTGTCCCCGATAAGTTTTACTATAAGAGTCAAATTGCCTGTGTGGAAAACCTGGTGGTTCGTCACATTATTAATCATTATTCTGATTCTCTCAATAGTAGTAGTCATTAAATACAGAGAAAGAAAACAGAAACAGATTCAGGAATATCTTGAACAGCGTCTGGATGAGAGGACCCGTGAAGTTGTAGAACAAAAAGAAGAAATTGAGATCAAAAACAGGGATATTACTGATAGTATAAATTATGCACAGCGTATACAATCCAGTATTTTACCTCCAATTAAAAAACTTCAACAAAACTTTTCAGGATCATTTATTTTTTATCAACCTCGCGATATTGTCAGCGGTGATTTCTATTGGTTTGATAAAATCAATAACAACAAATTCGTTATTGTATGTGCTGACAGTACTGGTCATGGAGTACCAGGTGCTTTTATGTCGATGATTGGTACTACACTTATTAAAGATATCAGTATTCGTTCAGCAGTGAATTCACCTTCAGAAGTTCTCAGAGATCTTGATGCAGAATTGCGCAGCACACTGAATCAGAATATTGAAATCAGTTCTGATCAATCAAATGATGGTATGGATATCATTGTGTGCGAAATTGATACTAAAACAAATTATCTGAGATATGCATCAGCTATGAGACCAATGATTGTTTACAGAGGAGGGGAACAAATTTATATTAAGGGGAGCAGAAGTTCTGTTGGCGGTCACTATGATAAGGAAGATAAAATTTTTAAAGATGAAGGAATTCAGCTTGATAAAGGCGATTTAATCTATATGTTTTCTGATGGTTATCCTGATCAATTTGGTGGGCCAATTGGTAAGAAATTCAAAATGGTAAGATTAAAAAATCTTCTGAAAGACATCCATCAAAAACCAATGGAAGAACAATACGACTATGTGAAAAGTACTTTTAACCTATGGAAAGAAGAATATGATCAGGTGGATGATGTATTATTTATGGGGATAAAAATCTAATAATCCTTCACAACAGCAGTTCATTCTAATTTTATATTTTTTTATTGATATGCACCCATTTTGAGCATATTGATTTCCTGCTGCGTTAAAAATCTCCATTTTCCTCTTTGTAATCCTTTTTTAGTAAGACCTGCAAAATATACTCTGTCCAATTTTTTTATGTTGTACCCAAGGTGATTAAAAATACGACGCACAATTCGATTTCTCCCAGAATGTAGTTCAATTCCAATTTCTGTTTTGTCGGTATTGTCAATGTAACTTATATTGTCGGTTGAAATAAAACCATCGTCTAAGGTTATACCTTTTACTATCTGATGAAAATGTGTTTTTGATAATGACTTATCAAGCGTTACGTGGTAGATCTTTTTCTTATTATGACTGGGATGAGTTAGTTTTTTGGTCAGGTCACCATCATTTGTAATTAATAAAACACCTGTTGTATTTCTATCCAACCTGCCAACAGGATATACCCTCTCTTTACAAGCATTATGAATGATGTTCAATACAGTTTTTTTTGCGAACGGATCCCTAAGGGTTGTGATGTAATCTTTCGGTTTATTCAGAAGTATGTAGACAAGGCGTTCCGCTTTTATCTTCTCATTGTTGTAACGAACATCATCATTCAATTTGATTTTCGTGCCCAGTTGAGTTATTATCCTGCCATTGACGCTTACTAAACCAGCTTTTATGTATTCATCAGCCTCTCTTCTGGAACATAAACCGGAATTTGCAATGTATTTGTTCAAACGTATTTCATCTGCGTCATTGTTGCTTCCGGCAGTATTCGTATAGTTATGAATTTCTGGCCTGTTTCCTTTTCTTTGTTTGTAAGAACCGTTATTTTGTTTTCTAACCGGATTTCCTTTTCTCATTATTTTACAATAAAATCAATTGATTTAGTTCACATGCTCCTTCCAAAAAATAGTATTTTTGTTTTGCAAAAGTACATGAAATCTATACATCAGGAAAAGAATTATGACACTAATAAAATCAATATCAGGAATTAGAGGCACAGTTGGAGGAAAATCTGGAGAGAACCTGACTCCTTTGGATGTGTTGAAATATACCGCCGCATATGCCATATGGGCGAAAGAGAATACAGATAGTAAAAACAAAAGCATTGTTTTGGGCAGAGATGCAAGAGTTTCAGGCCCAATGTTTGCTAACATCATATCTTCAACATTACAGGGGATGGGTATTGATGTGATAGACCTTGGCATGGCAACTACACCCACAACTGAAATAGCAGTAAGATATTTGCATGCAAGCGGAGGAATAATCCTTACAGCAAGTCATAATCCGGCACAATGGAATGCATTAAAACTACTAAATAAAAAAGGTGAGTTTCTTTCCGATAAGGATGGCAAAAAAATACTTGAAATAGCTGAACATGATCGTTTCAACTTTAGCTCATATGATCATTTGGGTAACTATTCCACAAATTCGGAAATGAATACTTTGCATATTCAGGAGATTATGAAATTGCCATTTATCGATATTGATGCGATTAAAAATTCTGAATTTACAGTTGCTGTTGATTGTGTGAATTCAGTTGGTGGAATCATAATTCCTGAATTATTGAAAGCATTGGGAGTTAAAAACCGTATTGATCTGTATTGTGAGCCAAATGGATTTTTCCCTCATAATCCTGAACCTTTGCCTGAAAACCTGAATGAGCTATCTAATTTAATCAAAGAGATTGGGGCAGATGTCGGTTTTGTTGTTGACCCGGATGTCGATCGTCTGGCAATCCTTAATGAAGATGGTTCCATATTTGGAGAAGAGTATACACTTGTTGCAATAGCTGATTATATTCTGACGATCAAAGGAGGAGGTAATACGGTTTCAAACCTATCTTCCACTCAGGCTTTGAAGGAAATTACTGAAAAGAAAGGAGGCAGATATGAAGCATCAGCAGTTGGTGAAGTGAATGTAGTTGAAAAAATGAAAGCAATACAGGCTATTATCGGGGGTGAAGGCAACGGAGGGGTTATCCTGCCTGAATTGCACTATGGAAGAGATGCATTGGTTGGAATAGCAATTTTTTTAACCCATCTGGCAACTTCAGGATTGAAGTGTTCTGAATTGAGAAAACGCTACCCAAATTACGTAATATCCAAAAACAGAATTGAATTGGAATCAGGTGTAGACATTGATCGTATTTTTCAAAAAATAAAAAAGAAATACGAATCGTATAAGATTGTTGATATAGATGGAGTAAAGATTTTTTTTCAGAACGAATGGGTGCATTTGCGCAAATCGAATACAGAGCCTATTGTAAGAATATATGCTGAAAGCTCTGACATACAAAAAAGTGAGGTATTGGCAAAAAAACTAATTGAAGATATAAAATCCCTGATTTGATATACTTGTCGCACTTTCTCTTTATTCAGGTTTTATGCAATATCAACTAAATCATTTATTTCCTTATATTTTATAAATCAACTTGGATACAGGATAGGAGAGCCTTCAAATTTTTTCTTGGGAAAATTTAGTTATATTTGCGCCACTGCTGAAATCAGATACTTAAATAATACAGTAACATATTAAAAATTAGATAGAAATGCGAAACAAAGGAGCCATTTTAACTTTAGTAATTGCTCTGACACTTGTATGTTTATATCAATTGTCATTTACTTTCGTGGCAGTTAATATCAGAAATCAGGCAAAAGAATATGCCAATGGCGATCCTGTTAAGGAAGAGAAATATCTTGATAGCCTGGCAAACGAAAGTGTATATGATATACTTATTAATGATTTTACTTTTCGTGAAGTACAGGAAAGAGAGATCAATTTTGGTCTCGATCTAAAAGGCGGGATGAATGTAATACTCGAAATTTCAACGATTGATGTAATTCGTTCACTTGCAAATAACAGTACCGATACTACTTTTAATAAAGCATTGGCTTTGGCAAAGGAAAAACAAAGGAAAACAAATAAGGATTTTATTACCCTGTTTGGTGAATCATTTGAAGAAGTTGATCCGGGAGCTAGCTTATCGGCCATTTTTACTTCGCAAGATTTGCGTGATCGGGTTAAACCGGGTACTCCTAACGATGAGGTTCTTCGTATTATCAAGGAAGAAGCTCATGGTGCAATTGATAACGCATTCAATATTATACGCACCAGAATTGACCAGTTTGGAGTTACACAGCCTAACATACAATACCTGGATACGAAAGATCGGATTCTTGTTGACTTGCCGGGTGTAAAAAATAAGGAAAGAGTGAGACGTTTACTGCAGGGTACGGCAAATCTTGAATTCTGGGAAACTTTCCAGAATGCTGAGTTAATACAGAACATGTATCAAGCGGATGCAATGGTGAGAGATTATCTTGCTGCACAAAAGAAAAGTAAAACAGTAAACAAGGAGGAGGAAGTTGTTGTTTCGGAAGAACCTGCTGCTGTGAAGGATACTACAGAATCTTTGTCATTGATGGATCAGATAAAAAGTGATACTACTCTTGGAGATTCTATTCCTCAGAGCATAGAAGAAACGTATCCTTTACTTAGTATCCTGAGACCAATGCAGGATCCTCAGACAAGGCAACCCTTCCCGGGAGCTGTAGTTGGAATAGCTCGCATGAAAGATACTTCAAAGATCAACTATTATCTTCAGCTTGCTATTGAAAAGAAGATGTTTCCGCGTGAGGTAAGATTCATGTGGTCAGCGCTTCCTGACCTGGATGAGAATAAGAAACCCACAGACCTTTACAGGTTATATGCCATAAAAGTCAGAAGCAGGGATGGACAACCACCACTTGATGGTGAGGCTATTGTTTCTGCCAGCCAGGAATTTGATGAAGCAAGTGGTTTCGCATATGTTCTGATGAATATGAATGCGGAAGGGACCAAGAAATGGGCGCATATTACAAAGGAAAACCTTAAAAAAGTAATTTGTATTGTAATGGATAATAAGGTGTATTCCGGCCCAACCGTTCAAACTGAAATAGCAGGTGGTAGTTCACAGATTACAGGCAGTTTTACTATCAATGATGCCCAGGATCTGGCCAATTTGCTGAAATCAGGTAAATTGCCTGCTCCTGCACATATTATTCAGGAAAATATTGTCGGACCTTCTTTGGGAGAAAGGGCGGTTCGTGAAGGATTCAGTTCATTTTTGATAGCCTTCATTGTTGTTCTTTTTTATATGGTCTTTTATTATAGCAGAAGAGCCGGCCTTGTGGCAGACATTGCACTTTTAGCTAATATGTTTTTCATTGCCGGAGTTCTCGCCTCTCTGGGTGCTTCACTTACCCTCCCCGGTATTGCCGGTATTGTGCTGACAATAGGCATGTCAGTTGACGCAAATGTTTTGATTTATGAACGAATAAGAGAAGAACTGGCGACAGGAAAAGGCGTTCGAATGGCAGTATCAGATGGCTATAAGAATGCATATTCTGCAATTATTGATGCCAATGTAACTACCCTTATAACCGCCATCATTCTATACGTTTTTGGAACCGGCCCGATTAAGGGTTTTGCAACAACCCTCTGGATTGGTATCTGTACCTCTTTATTCAGTGCTATTTTCATAACAAGATTAATTTTTGAAAGACTATTGAATAAAAACAGAGAAATCACTTTTGCAACCAACCTGACAAGAAATGCTTTTAAAAATGTTAATATCAACTTCATCAATCAACGTAAAATTGCTTATGTAATATCGTCAGCGATTGTTTTGATATCAATAGGATCACTTATTATACGTGGGTTGGATACAGGAGTTGATTTCACAGGCGGAAGAAATTACATCATTAAATTTGATAATCCTGTAGAAACACATCAGGTTGCTGATCTTTTAACAAACCAATTTGGTGAAACTCCAAAAGTAATAACCTTTGGTGCTGATGACCAGGTTCGTATTACAACCCGATATAAAATTGATGAAGATGGGGCTGAACTTGATGAGGAAATTCAGCAATTGATATACACTGGGTTGAAACCTATCTTGGGGAGTGACGTCGATTATGATACATTCTATGACAAGTATTGGCAGAGCAACCAAAAAGTAGGACCAACCATAGCAGACGATATCAAGAGGCAGGCCGTAGTAGCAATTTTTGTTGCCCTGATCTTTATGTTTTTATACATTATTCTGAGATTCAGAAACTGGCAATATGGTTTTGGTGCTGTTGCGGCACTTATTCATGACGCGTTGATTGTTTTGGGAATTTTCTCTTTGTTTTATGGATTTATGCCTTTCTCTCTTGAAATTGACCAGGCTTTTATAGCTGCAATACTTACAGTGGTTGGTTACTCAATTAATGATACGGTGGTGATCTTTGACCGGATCAGGGAGAATCTTACCATTTATCCCAAACGGGAACGGAAAGAGATCATGAATCTTGCGTTGAATAGTACACTTAGCCGTACTTTCAGTACATCCTTCAGTACATTTATCGTATTAATTACTATCTTCATATTTGGAGGCGAGGTTATCAGAGGTTTTGTATTCGCTCTTCTGTTAGGTATTATCGTTGGTACATATTCATCATTATTTGTAGCTACCCCGGTAGTTTATGATTCGATCAAGAAATCAGAAAAGAGAAGGGAAACCAAGAATCGCACATAATATTTACGGGCTTTGATCATTATTCTGAAAGCCTCAACAAACTTAATTCAGGCCTTAAGCATTGTTGAGGCTTTTTGCTATCTTTGAATGGTATTATTTAGAACTGCAGATTATGTTTTTATTTATCGGCGGACCGGAAATTGCGATCATTATCTTATTTATACTTATCCTGTTTGGATCAAAGAAAATTCCTGATTTTGCGAAAATGATGGGCAAAGGAATGAGGGAATTCAGAAAAGCTACCGAAGAAATTAAAAAAGAGATCAATGAGGGAACAAAAGATATAAATGATGATATTAAGGATTTGAAGAACAATCTGTAAAAATAGTCTGAAATAATCTCATTCAAAATTCTCAATCCTTTTAATGGAATATCTATTATTACTTCTTGGCTTTATTCTTTTGTTGTATGGAGGAAAATTCCTGATTAAAGGAGGTGTTGCACTTGCTGACAAGTTCAATCTGTCTTCTTTGGTTATTGGTTTAACAGTAGTTTCCTTTGGGACTTCTGCACCGGAACTTTTTGTAAGTGTTGTTGCTGCAATAAAAGGTCATCCCGATGTTGCAATAGGGAATGTAATAGGTTCGAATATTGCCAATATTTCACTTGTACTTGCTTTAACTGCAATTATTATTCCAATACCGGTTAGAAGCAATTCAGTAAAAATTGATGCCCCATTTATGCTTTTGGTTAGTTTTTTATTGTGGGCATTTTTGTATAACCAACGGTTGGTTCGATGGGAAGGTGCATTGTTTTTGATATTGATAGTAGGCTATACAGTAGGATTGTTTAAGTTTTCAAAACAAAGCATTCAGGATAAAGCCAAGCAAGTATCAATCGAAAAAATGAAATTGTGGAAAATTATTCTCCTGCTTATTCTTGCATATCTTGGTCTGGCATTTGGTTCTGATCTTTTGGTTGATAATGCAAGTATTATTGCTGCAAATTTTGGGATCAGTGAAAGAGTTATTGCTATTTCTATAGTCGCATTCGGAACAAGTTTGCCTGAATTAACAACTTCTTTATTAGCTGCTATAAAAGGGGAAATGGATATTTCCATCGGCAATATTATCGGGTCAAATATTTTTAATATTCTGGTTGTATTAGGATTAACGAGTCTTATTAAACCCATGTCGGTTGACAATAGATTTTTACAATTTGATATTTTTTGGATGCTGGGGGTTTCAATCTTTCTTTTTCTGTTTATTTTGCCATTAAAAGGAGGTAAACTCACTCGTATAAAGGCGAGTATCCTTTTTTTGATTTATTGTATTTATCTGTATTTGCTTTTTTTTAAAAATTTATGATTCAGATAACAAATATTAAGAAGTCTTTTGGTCCTTTGGAAGTTCTCAAAGGGATTGATGTAACCATTCATAAAAAAGAGATAGTAACCATTGTTGGGGCAAGCGGAGCAGGAAAAACGACACTCCTCCAGATTATGGGAACATTGATGATACCCGACAGCGGGAATATTTTGATTCATGATATTGATATAAGCCGCTTAAATGACAGACAATTGGCTTCCTTTAGAAATAAGAAAATCGGATTTGTATTTCAATTTCATCATCTCCTTCCTGAGTTCACTGCTTTGGAAAATATATGCATACCTTCATTTATTGCAAGAGAAGCAAGAAAAACAGCTGAAAAACGAGCATATGATCTGCTGGAAATGCTTAATCTTAAAGCCAGAGCTAATCATAAACCATCCGAATTATCGGGAGGTGAGCAACAGAGAGTTGCCGTTGCCCGTGCACTCATAAATAATCCTCTGGTCATTCTGGCCGATGAGCCTTCCGGAAATCTCGACACCCAAAATAAAAATGAATTGCATAAACTCTTTTTTGATTTGCGTGATCAACTGAATCAGACTTTTGTTATCGTAACACATGATAAGGAACTGGCTCGAATGGCAGACCGGACGTTACAAATAAAAGACGGAAGCATTGTTAATAATAGCTGAAAAGGGAATACGGATTTCTTTTATTCAATTCGTTTTCCAAAAGGAGTAATAGCAAAACCAGCCATTTTCACATGTTGAATTGCAAAAGGAATACCTATAATTGTAATAGAAAATATAAAGGCTAACAGAAGGTGTGTAACTGCTATCCAGAATCCGCCAAACAGAATCCATAAAATATTAAAGAGCACAAATAAACAACCTCCTGCATGTTCTGTTTCAACAGCTTTTGCTCCAAATGGTGCTATTGCAAAAACTGAAAGTTTGAAACATTGAAGACCGAAAGGAATGCCAATGATTGTAATACAGAGTGCAAGACCTCCAAGAAGGTATTCAAAAAATAATATGATACCTCCTCCAAAGAGTATCCAAAGAATATTTAACAAGACATTCAATTCGTTCTGATTTCTTTTGTATCTGAAAATTTTTGTCCTATTTTGTTTTCATCACATAAATGTAAAACATTTTTTAAAATTGGAAGAATTAAAGGAATTGTTGGAAGAAAAATATAATAAATACAATAACAGAAGTTTTATTGATAGTGATCCTATTTGCATTCCTCATATGTTCTTTCGCAAAGAAAATATTGAGATTTCATCTTTTCTTACTGCAACACTTGCCTGGGGGAATCGTAAATCCATCATTAATAACAGTAGAAAACTTATGACCCTTCTGGATAATGATCCTATTGATTTTGTGATGAATGCCAGAGAGAAGGATTACAAGGTATTGAATTCATTTTACCACAGAACATTCTGTGGTATTGATGCATTGTATTTTTTACGTTCCCTGTCGAATATCTACAGAATTCATGGAGGATTGGAACAACTTTTTTCAAATGAGTTTAGACGTAAAGGAAATGTTAAAGATTGTCTGATACGATTCGTGGAAGTATTTTTTGAACTTGAGCATCCTCTCAGAACTGAAAAGCATATGGCAGATGTCAGGAAAGGAGCATCAGCAAAACGTTTGAACATGTTTCTCAGATGGATGATCAGAAAAGATAACAAGGGAGTAGATTTTGGTTTGTGGCCAAAAATACCGTCGTCCGGACTTTTTATACCTCTTGATATTCATTCCGGGAATGTAGCGAGAAACCTGGGGTTGCTCAAACGCAGGCAAAATGATTGGAAAGCTGTTGAAGAACTCACTTCAGCTTTAAGACGTTTTGATACTGACGATCCTGTTAAGTATGATTTTGCACTTTTTGGTATGGGAGTATTTGAGAAATAAGCATGGTCATAGGAATCATATAAAAAAAAGTAACAACTGCAATGGGACATCAATATTTCACATTTAAAAAATTTATAATAAAGCAGGACAAATGTGCGATGAAAGTAGGTACGGATGGAGTACTTCTGGGAGCCTGGGTAAAGGTTGATAACGTGAAAAGGGTACTTGATGTGGGAACAGGAACAGGATTAATAGCGATTATGCTGGGTCAGAGATCAACAGCTGATATCGATGCAATTGAAATTGAAAAACCGGCAGCTCAGCAGGCAATTGAAAATAGTTTGAATTGTCCCTGGAGAAAAAAAATCAGAGTTTACCCTGTTTCTTTACAGGAATTTCTGAAAAAAAATACAATGCACTACGATTTGATTGTAACCAATCCGCCCTATTATTCAAATTCTTACAAAAACTATGATACAGGAAGAAAAGTTGCAAGGCATAATGAATTCCTGTCACGTGATGAATTATTATCCGGTGTAGCAGAATTATTAACTTCCAAAGGCAGATTTGCCATAATATATACTACAGAAGCATTTGATCGTTTGTGCTCTGAGGCATTGAAATACAAACTGCATTTGATTCGCTATACAGAAGTTTTTCCCACTCCTGATAAACCCTCTAAAAGAATACTGGCAGAATTTTCATTTCAACCAGGTACTGTGGAAAGCAGTAAAATTATAATTGAAAACAATGGCAGACATAACTATTCGCCACAGTATATAAACATGACTAAAGAATTCTATCTATATTTCTGAAGAAAACCAATACATCAATCAGACTCCTGATTTTCTTCAGAATCAGCAGAATAAAATCTACCCATACCATATTTTATGGTTGGAGAAGAGCAAAGAATCAATAAAATCAGTTCTTTAAAAGGCTCAACCGATCTTCGTCAATAATCTCACCAGTTTCACGCAGTTCGTATCTAAACTTACCATCCGCCTGTAAAACTCGCTTGATACGGACAGGAGTTTTCCCGTCTACAAAAACCAACTGAGCGTTCTTGTATTTAGATATCATTTTAAAAAAGGTTTAACAGCACACAACAAAAGTAAAATATTTAATGAATAACACAATTATAATGGACCTAGAAATAATTGTATTATGTGAAGTGATATGAATTAAGAGTTATAAGATGAAAATTGTTAATTAATAATTCATATAAATTCGCATTGATTTTTTGGCACCCTTGGGTAAAGGTCTAATTTTACTTTTTCAAACATAGATTTTAATTGTATTATTTTGAATAAGGTTGTAGAGACACCATTAATGAAGCAATATTATTCCATTAAGGAAAAACATCCTGATGCTGTATTGCTTTTCAGGGTTGGTGATTTTTATGAGACGTTTGGTGAAGATGCAATAAGAGCATCCGAAATATTGGGCATTACACTTACAAAAAGAGCCAACGGAGCTGCTTCATTTGTTGAACTGGCCGGTTTTCCTTATCATGCACTTGATACATATTTGCCTAAGCTGGTAAGGGCCGGTCAAAGGGTAGCAATTTGCGAACAACTGGAAGATCCAAAGCTTGCAAAAAAAATTGTCAAAAGAGGCATTACTGAGTTGGTAACTCCTGGTGTATCATTAAATGATAATGTGCTTGAAAATAAGGAAAACAATTTTCTTGCCAGCATACATTTTGATAATAAACTTGCAGGCATTGCATTTTTGGATATATCAACCGGAGAGTTTTATGCTGCTGAAGGATCTTACGAGTATATTGACAAATTGCTGAATAGTTTTTCTCCTAAGGAAGTAATTTTTGAGAAGGGTATGCAAAAAAAGTTTAATGAAACATTTGGGCATAAGCATTATGTATTTCCTCTCGATGATTGGATTTATACTGATGATTCTGCAAATGACAGGCTAAGAAAACATTTCGATACAACAAGTCTTAAAGGATATGGTGTTGGAGGTCTTAAATTAGGTATTGTTGCTGCCGGAGCAATTTTGCATTATCTTGATATTACACAGCACACTCAATTACAGCACATTACGGGTCTTTCCCGAATTGAAGAAGATCGTTATGTCTGGCTCGATAAGTTTACGATTCGAAATCTTGAATTATTTCATTCTATTAATGAAGGAGCCAAAACATTAAGCGATGTTATGGACAAAACAATCTCTCCTATGGGAAGCCGATTGTTGAAGCGATGGATCAACCTTCCATTGAAAGGAATAGCATCTATAAACGAAAGATTGGACATTGTTGAGTTTTATCTTAAACATCCGGAATTCAGAGAAGAGATTTCAAACCATCTGAAACAAATTGGTGATCTGGAAAGGATCACATCTAAAATATCCGTAGGAAAGATAACCCCCAGGGAAGTAGTACATTTGAAGTTTGCACTAACCGCAATCGGACCAATAAAAAAAGTATGTCAGAATTCGGGAGAGACTCCTCTAATAAAAATTGCAGAACAGCTTAATCCTTGTTTCAGCATCCGGGAACGAATTGAAAAAGAGCTTCTTCCGGAACCTTCTTCACAAATATCGAAAGGTAGTGTAATCGCTTCAGGTGTGTCTGCCGAACTTGATGAATTGCGGGAAATCTTAAGCTCTGGCAAAGATTACCTGATTAAAATTCAGGAACGGGAAAGTCATAAAACGGGTATACCTTCATTAAAAGTAGCATACAATAATGTATTCGGTTATTACATTGAGGTTAGAAATACACACAAAAACAAAGTACCTGGTGAGTGGATCAGAAAACAGACACTTGTCAGTGCGGAAAGATACATAACTGAAGAATTAAAGGAATACGAATCTAAGATACTTGGTGCTGAAGAAAAGATATTAATAATAGAAACCAAATTGTTTCAGAATCTTGTTGAGGGAATTGCTGATTATATAACAACAATTCAGTTGAATGCATCATTATTGGCAAAGCTTGATTGCTTGCTATCATTTTCAAAATGTGCCCTGGAGAATAAATATTCTCGTCCTGAGATCAATGATTCTGAGATTATAGATATCCGGGAGGGTCGACATCCGGTAATAGAACAGCAATTGCCTGTTGATGAGTCCTATGTGGCTAATGATGTATATCTGGATTGTGATGAACAACAAATAATTATCATCACAGGTCCGAATATGGTAGGGAAATCAGCATTATTGCGTCAAACAGCTTTGATTGTGTTGATGGCTCAAATGGGAAGTTTTGTTCCTGCATTAAAGGCCAATATTGGCTATGTAGATAAAATATTTACACGGGTTGGAGCTTCAGACAACATTTCTCTGGGCGAATCGACTTTCATGGTTGAAATGCTGGAAACGGCCAGTATCTTAAACAATGTTTCTTCCCGAAGCCTGGTGTTACTTGACGAAATCGGCAGAGGAACGAGTACATATGATGGTATATCAATTGCATGGGCAATGGTTGAGTATTTGCATGAGCATCAGCATGCAAGAGCCAAAACGTTATTTGCCACGCATTATCATGAGTTGAATGAAATGGAAGGGTATTTTGAAAGAGTAAAAAATTTTAATGTTACCGTTAAAGAATTGGATGATCGGGTTATTTTTATCCGAAAACTGAAGAGAGGAGGCAGTGAGCACAGTTTTGGAATTCATGTGGCCCGAATGGCCGGTATGCCAAAAAGTATTGTAAAACGTGCCAATGAAATTCTGAAAGAGTTAGAACAATCGCATGATAACAAATCATTATCGAGACCTATTTCTGATGTTGCTGAAAACAGGGAAGGAATGCAATTGAGTATTTTTCAATTGGACGATCCTGTGTTAAAACAAATTCGCGATGAAATAAAAAACACGGATATTAATAATTTAACTCCGATTGAAGCATTGAATAAATTGAATGAAATTAAGAAACTAACCGGTTTGTAATTCGATGATCCGGAGTGCTTTAAAATCCTGATTTCTGCATTTGGCTATAATAAAAAAAGCTCTATATTTGCACCACTTATCAAGCGATTCAGAGGAAAACTCTGATGCATAATAAAGGGTAAGCAGTTCTTTAAAATTGTTCATCTTAATCGCGGAAATAGCTCAGCTCCGAAAAACCAGAAATCTTTGATTTTATTGTTTTTCGAGAGTCCTCGAAACTTCGGGATTGGTAGAGAGAGAAAGGTTTCTAATAGCAATGGATTAATGATGAATAATAATACAAGCGGAAATAGCTCAGTTGGTAGAGCACGACCTTGCCAAGGTCGGGGTCGCGGGTTCGAGTCCCGTTTTCCGCTCTTTTTTTATTCCTGAGACTCAAATTTCAAAAGTGAAATGCATTGAAATTTGTAAGTCGAACAATCCCGATAGCGTAGCGTATCGGGATAAATGCGTCTAATACTGCGATGCTTGCAGCGAATATAAAAAGATCCCTTATTAATACCTCGATAGCTATGCTTCGAGGTAGTTCATTGAGTTTGTTTTACCCAGATAATATGGCGCCCGGGTGGCGGAACTGGTAGACGCGCTGGACTTAAAATCCAGTGGACAGCAATGTTCGTGCGGGTTCAAGTCCCGCCCCGGGTACAAAAAAAAGAGTGAGAGTGAGCACGAGGTACAAGCGAACACGATCACTCTGCTTTTTATCCGCCGTAGTTCTGAATTATCAGAACGAATGAGGACAAAACTAACCTGACTGGAGGGAGATACACACTTCTTTCGCCAATAATATATTTCAGTTGTAAAGCGAGAGCAAGACACTTTCACTTCACTTCTATTCGGGAAACAAAAAAAGCTCCCCGAAGGAGCTTTTTTAAATTTCTATTTGGGATTTGGTCCTGGAGGCGGGCCTACTCCATTATCCCCATCATCAGGATCAGGTAGCCGGTTTGTAAAGAAGATAAGATATTTCATAACGGCATTACTATTAATTAGCCTACTCTGTATAGCTTTTCGGCATCCGCTTTATGCAATATAATTCATTTTCATGATAAATTCCAGTTATATGGTTTAATTTTATGGGCTGTTCCTTTCATATTATCTTCTAATATATGTCATGGATTAAGGCTCTTGTATCAGGACAAATTATTATTGTATGTTTAATAAGCAGTATACTTTTTGCCTCTGATTTTACAATCTATAAAAATGATTATCAAAACAAATTAATCACTCCTGAGCATATTCTTTATGACTTTTTGCCGGCAGACTCAGATCAGAAAAATATATATCAAATTTTGCTCAATCATTTTTTGGATGGAGATTCACTGTTCCTGGCAGGTGAGATTTTGCAGGCAGAAAGGCATTACAATAAAGGACTTGGTATTGCCAGGGATCTTAATTTAACCTGGCAATCCATCATAATAAACTGTCGCCTGGGTTTTATGTATTACTGGACAGCCAATTTTGAGCAGGCTGAAAAACACTACAAAGATTCATGGCAATTGATTATAGGAGAAAGTACTATAAAAGATACTCTTGCTGTGATCGAGTCTTATGTATTAAGTTCAATGATAGATATAACTGAATTCAGTTCTTTATTAGAAGTATTAAAATTGGATGATTTGTTTCATAATGAATTTTATCCTTTTTCGGATCAAAGGAAAAGCAAATTTCATTTTCTAAAAGCCATGTCGTATAAGGAAGAAGCGGAGTATAATCTTTATAGTAATGAATTGTATAGCGCTGAGCAATTGCTTAATAAATCGTTTCCCGGTTCGCCGCTATGGATATTCCTAATTCGATTGCAGCAGGCAGAATTGTATATTAAATATCACGAATTCAACCTGGCACTTGAGTTTCTGAATGAACTGGAAATGCAGGTAAGTAGTAAGAAGAAATACAAAAGTTTTCAATATTTTGTGTATTCAAATCTTGGAGAAACCTATACCAGGTTACGCGATTATATGCAGGCTCAGAAATACTATGAGAAAGCAGATAAATTTGTTCTGGATAGTCATCATATTTTTATGGCTGAGTATCATTTAATAAAGGGGTATGTTTATGAAAAGCTAAATTCCTATTCAGAAGCAAAAGCATCCTATAAAATCGCTGAACAAATATATTATGACCATAATATACAGGATGAAAGACTTGCAAAAGTATTCTGGTATCTGGCATCTATTTCAAAGTCCTTAAAAAATGAAAGTGCTGAACTGGATTATCTGGAAAAAGCTGAAGAAATCTTACAAAATCATCCTGACCCTAATTTAAAACTGTTTATTATAAGAAGGTTAGGACTGTATTATTATGTAAGAGAAAGATATGATTTGGCCATATTCATTTTCAATCTTGTTCTGGATGATCTGGATAAAGTATTGCATGATGAAACGTATTTTAAGTCCAGGTATGCTTATTTTGTAAATTTTGAATATCCTTTCCTTCTGAGAAAACGTGCCCATGCTTTTTATTATATTTCGAAAAAGAATGATTATGATCTTGTACCCTTACAAAATTCTTATTGTGATCTTAAAAATCTACTGGAAATCAACCTTAAGTTGTATGATCAATTGACATATGAACAATCAAAAAAAGCTTCACTTTCCCTAATTCGATATACGTATAATGATATAATTAATATAGGATATGAGTTATATAGAAAAACAAATAATGATTCAATAGCACATGAACTTTTTTATTTTGCTGAAAAAAGCAAAGCTCATATGCTCAGAAGTTTTGTTTCAGATGAAACTGCAAAAAGATTATCCGGTATCCCGGAAAATTTAATTCTTAGAGCCAGAATCATGCAGAAAGAAATTGATTCTATGCAATATGATATTAAGCATCTTAGTATACAAGAGGTCAATAATGATAGTTATGCAATAAATCGGATAATAAATAAAATTAGTGAATATCAAAGTTTTAAAGAAGATTTGGAGAAGAAATATCCTGAATATTTAAAATACAGGGAAGATGAGAAAAGCATATCAATTCATACGATACAGGAAAAACTCAGATCAAATCAGGTTATTCTGGAATATCACTTTACTCATAATGCCTTTTATATTTTCTATATCGATAAAACAATGTTCAAATTATTTATTTCACCCTTGACAAAAGATTTTCCGCCTAGAGTATTGGCATATAGGAAAATCATTGCAGAAATGAAATACAATGATTTTTCGAGAAATACTTTTAATGAATTTTGTCAACAATCTTATGGTTTTTACGAGCTTATGATAAAACCTGTTGAGAATTTAATAAAAGATAAGAGATTAATCATTGTTCCCGATGGTGAACTCATATTAATTCCTTATGAAAGTCTTTTAAAACAAAACATAGATACTCTGAATCTGAAAATATCATATAGTGAACTGGATTATCTTATTAAAACGAATGCAATAAGTTACCTCTATTCGAGCAATCAATTGCTGGACGATACAAATATTAGGAAAAACAAAGTTCGCTATGCTGGTTTTGCACCCGACTACAAAGATTCAGAGATTAATACAACAAAAAAGAATTCTATTGATTCACCTTTTCCAAATCTGCCAGGCGCTGTCGAAGAGGTACAAAGCATCAGTAAGTATTTTAAAGGCAGGTCATTTCTTGGCAAAGAAGCCAGTAAAGAAAGGTTTTTTAAAGAAGGCATAAGGAATGAAATAGTCCATCTGGCAATGCATACAATCATTAATGCAGAAGAGCCTATGAGCTCACAGCTTGTTTTTACAACAGAAGATGATCCTGAAAAACAGTTGTATGCCTATGAAGTTTATGCACAAAAACTTACTGCCAGTTTGATTGTGCTTAGTGCATGCAACACCGGTGTAGGTGAAATCGTAAGGGGAGAGGGGGTATTTAATATTGCAAGAGCGTTTATACAGGCAGGGGTAAAGGATATCATTTTAACTCAGTGGTCTGTTGCAGATCAATCAAGTGCTTTTTTGATGAATAGATTTTACTACTATTTGTCTGAAGGATTTGAAGTCGATGTTGCACTGCAACATGCAAAAATTGATTTTCTCAAGAATGGAGATCCCGTAAAAGCTCATCCATTTTACTGGGCAGGATATGTAGCAATTGGTAATCCAATTTCTTATACCTATACGAATAGAAAATGGATTATTATTTTCTCAGTTATAATTTTGATGTGTGGGGTATTTTGGATAAAACTGAAGCTATATCCTTAATTTTTTAAGTATAGTATTTGCTCTCTTACTATAGATGTTTTCTTCATCAGATAGAATTTTCAAATATTTTCTTGCTTTTTCAACATCACCGGTTTTTAAATATACCATTGCAAGATACCATCTTGCATGCAAAGAATAGGGTGTAAATGAATCTTCTAAAATGGTCAGCAATTCTGAAATAGCCAGATCATTTTTATCAAGTTCAATTGCATTCATTGAGTAATAAAATCTGGCAGCCTGATCAGTAGTATTTTTTTCGAGATAATTCTTTAAGATTTCAAAAGAAACTTTATAATTTCCTTCCTGATAAAGTATATATGATAACTGGATTTTATCGGTGGAGTTTATGACTGAGCGGGTTGTGATATCAGTTTGATATGGATTATAATACAAATGGAAAATCTCTTGCGGGGATTTAAATGAAAGGATTTGGAAAAGGCTAAAACCAATTAATACAAGTATGGTAGCAGCCACAGGGTACTTCATGTATTTCATAAAATTCGCTTTCTCTCCGGATGTTGTCTCAGTATCTTTTTTATTCAGCAATGTAATAATATTGTTGCGCAATTCAAAGATTTGATCATCTTTGATAGACTCATTAATATCTTCGTGCAAATTCACTTCAGCAGAGAATTCCTTATTTTTATTTATCAACTCCCTTATCTTTTCACTCTCTTCTTTATTCATTTTACCATCTAGGTAAGTTTCTATCATTCTGGTGTATTTCATTACTCAACTCTTTATATTTGCTGCTATTCTTAATTTTTAAAACCAACGATTTTTTGCATCGAAACCGCCTGTTTTTTGTATGCTGATCTGAGCTATATCCCATAATCTTTGTTATCTCTTTAATAGGGATATTATTCAAAAACATTCTAAGTACTTTCTTACAATTCTGACTAAGCTCCTCAAATTTTTCCCGATAAAGTTTTAATCTTTCATTCCTGTCAATTGCATCAATTAATAGTAACTCTTCATCTGTATAATGGTCAGTTGTTTTAGCAGGTACTGCTCGTTTAGTTCTTAAGTTTAATTCCTTAAGCCACATCAAGTGTGCAATAGAATATATAAATGTTGTTAAAGAACTGGTAAGCCGGAAATCTTTTTCTCTGACTTTTCTTAAGAGTACAATAATACTCTCCTGGAAAATATCTTTAGCATCTTCAATATCTCCGTTGTTGGAAACCACAAGATGCCGGATTGTTTTAAAACATTCATTATATAAATGCTCTAAAACTTTTGTATCACCATTAGCAATACCTTCTAATAACTCCTTATCTGAGTATACTGTTTTTTGATACAATTGTATATTCTGTTTTTGTTACAATAGTAACCCTAAAAACGATAATTTTAAAATTAATTAATCAGTGAAGTAATTCGATAGAGGTTCACAAGTACATATTAAATTTCTGTCTCCAAATGCATCATCAATTCTTGAAACCGGAGGCCAATATTTCTTTGTATGCAACCATTTCATTGGAAATGCAGCTTTTTCTCTACTGTAGCAATGATCCCAACTGTCATCACACAATTCATTCATACAGTGTGGTGCATTGGTTAATACATTGTCTTGATCATAGTTTTCAGAGATTTCCATAATTTCAGAGTGAATAGCCAACATGACCTGAATAAATCGATCAAGTTCACGTTTGGATTCACTTTCAGTAGGCTCAACCATAAATGTTCCATGCACCGGAAAGGATAATGTTGGAGCATGAAATCCATAATCCATTAAACGCTTTGCAATATCAGCTTCAGTTATGTTTGCAATTTTTTTAAAGTGACGACAATCAAGGATTAATTCATGTGCAACGAAATTATTCTTTCCTTTGTATAAAACTCTGAAAGCATCATCCAAACAAACGGCAAGATAATTTGCATTGAGAATTGCTATTTTGCTACAATAGGTTAATCCTTCAGCACCAAGCAAATTACAATAAGCGTGTGAAATAGTAAGAATACTTGCACTACCCCAGGGTGCAGAAGAAATACACTTTATCCCTTTTGCTCCTCCTGTTTGTGCAAAAGGGTGATTTGGCATATATTCAACAAGATGGTCTGCTACACATATTGGGCCTGCTCCAGGTCCACCACCTCCATGAGGAATTGCAAATGTTTTATGCAGATTAAGATGACAAACGTCGGCTCCAATCAGAGCAGGATTCGTTAATCCTACCTGAGCATTCATATTTGCTCCGTCCATATATACCAATCCTCCATAGCGATGAATGATATCAGTCATTTCTTTAATTTTCTCTTCAAATACGCCATGTGTTGAAGGGTATGTTACCATAAAAGCGCCAAGATTTTCACTATTTGATCCTGCTTTAATCTTTAAATCGTCAATTTCAATATTTCCTTTTTCATCACAATTCACCAATACAACTTCCATCCCAGCCATTCTGGCACTGGCGGGATTTGTGCCATGTGCCGATGTCGGAATTAATACGACATTTCTATGTGAGTTTCCATTTTGCTTATGGAATTCTCTGATTACCATCAAACCGGCATATTCACCTGCAGCACCTGAATTTGGTTGAAATGAGATTGCTTTAAAACCTGTAATTTCTTTAAGAATTTCTCCTAACTCATGAAATAACTGCTGATATCCCTCAGTTTGATCGATAGGAGCAAATGGGTGAATTTCACCAAATTCAGGCCAGTTAAGCGGCATAAGCTCGATCGCAGCATTCAGTTTCATTGTGCATGAGCCCAACGAAATCATTGAATCTGTGAGAGAAAGATCTTTACGCTCAAGATTTTTAATGTATCGCATCATTTCAGTTTCCGAGTGGTACTTTGAAAATATTTCTGATTTCAGGAATTGACTTTTTCTTCTGAAATTTGAATGAAAATGGATCTTATTTTCAGTTTGTTTCAGTTCGGCAAAAGGTTTTTCCATTGCAGATGCAAAAACTTCTATAAGTTTGTTAAGATCTTCCAGATTTGTTGTTTCATCTGTACTTATACCAATTGAATTGTCACTAAAATACCTGAGGTTTATTTTTCTTTCCAATGCCTGAATTTGAATAGTGCGTTGAGCAATGTTTTCTGGCAGCTGCACTTTTAAAGTATCGAAAAAATATTTGTTCAATTGTTTGTACCCTAATTTTGTTAGTGTTTTTTCTAAGGTGCCGGCAGTTTGGTGACAATGTAAAGCGATTCTTTCAAGACCTTCGGCACCATGGTATATAGCATACATTCCTGCCATAGTAGCCAACAGAGCCTGGGCAGTACAAATATTTGAGGTGGCTTTTTCTCTTTTAATATGCTGTTCGCGCGTTTGAAGAGCCATACGCAGAGCGATTCTCTCATGCTTGTCCTTTGATACACCTATAATTCTTCCGGGAATATACCTTTTGTATCTTTCTTTTGTAGCAAAAAATGCTGCATGAGGGCCGCCAAATCCCATGGGCAGACCAAAGCGCTGAGCCGAACCAACGACTACATCTGCTCCCCATTCTCCGGGAGGAGTCAGAATTGCCAGACTTAAAAGATCAGCGGATACTGATACACCACAATCAAAAGAATGAGCTTTTGTAATAATCTCCGAATAATTTCTAATTTCTCCATTTCCGGATGGATATGAAAAGAATATTCCAAAGAATGCATGATCCAGCTGAATGTTCTCATAAGAGTCAATCACCAGTTCTATTCCAAAAGGTTCTGCACGGGTTTGAAGTACTTCCAGGGTTTGAGGAAAAACATCTGAATCAACAAAGAATTTCATTTTTTTTTGTTCTCCCTTTTGTTTGGTTCTGGCGTTAAATAGCATCGTCATGGCTTCTGCAGCAGCAGTTGATTCATCCAATAATGATGCATTAGCGATTTCCATAGATGTTAAATCAGCAATAGCTGTTTGAAAATTCAGCAATGCTTCAAGTCTGCCCTGAGATATTTCTGCCTGATAAGGAGTATATGATGTATACCAACCTGGATTTTCGAGAATATTTCTCTGAATAACAGCGGGGAAAATTGTATTGTAAAAACCTGCACCAATATATGACTTATACATTTTATTTTTTGATGCAATGTGCTTGATCTTTTTAAAATATTCATATTCTGAAATTCCATCAGGAAGATTGAGAGGATTTTTCATGCGTATATTTGAAGGTACGGTTTTATCAATAAGTTCTTCAAGGCTATTTACGCCAATTTTTAACAGCATTTCCGGAATCTCATTTTTACGGGGCCCAATATGGCGGTTCATGAATTTATCAGCTGACATAGTATAATTATTTTAATCAAATATTTTTAAAATAGCCAATTGCTTTTAGAATAAAAAAGGATTTGTATCATATTCGTATCGAATAGTAGAAGCAGGTCCATGTCCCGGATATACAACAGTTTCTCCTGGCAGTGGCATAAGTTTTGTTTTGATACCCTGAATAAGCTGATTATAATTGCCTCCCGGAAGATCTGTTCTGCCGATACTTCCTTTGAACAATACATCACCTGTTATTAGCAAATGATTTTCTTTATTATAAAAAACAAGACTTCCCGGTGAATGTCCGGGAATATGATAAATCATTAATTCTGATTCTCCGAAAATTAGTTTATCATTTTCCGATATGGTACTATCCGGAAATGGAGGCTGATCAATACGCATACCAAAAAACTCCGCAAAAATTGTAGCTCCTTCAATTACTATTTTTTCTGACTCATGAGCATAAAACGGGATGTCATATAAATTTATAATTCGTTGACAACCAAGCACGTGATCAACATGACAATGCGTGTTATAAATAGCTTTCGGATTCAATCCGCTATTCGTAATGTAATCAATAAATTTTTTCTCTTCTAATTCTGAACTGATTCCGGGATCAATTATAATACAGTCATTTGTAGCATCTGACAGAACGTATGTATTTTCCTGAAAGGAATTGAAAACGAAGCTTTTAATTGTAATCATTTTTTTGATCTATTGTCATTAAACTTTTCCTTTTAACATGGGAACAAATACAAATGAGCCATGTTCTGTTATATTGTAATCATGTTCTGAACTTCTTTCAATTAATGTCATTGTCTGTGAGGTATTATTACCTAAAGGCAAGACCATCCTTCCATGAATTTTCAATTGTTCCATGAGTTTTTTTGGTACTTCAGCAGCGGCTGCAGTAATAATAATTTTATCAAATGGAGCATAGGTGGGCAATCCTTCGTACCCATCACCATAAAAGAAATGTGGGTGATAACCTAATTTGGGCAAAAGATTCTGTGCCTTCATCTTCAATACTTTAAACCGTTCAATCGTATATACCTTTGCTCCCATTGCAATAAGCACAGCAGCCTGATAGCCTGAGCCTGTGCCTACCTCAAGGACTTTGTCACCTTTCTGAATGTTTAATAACTGAGTTTGAAATGCAACCGTAAAGGGTTGAGAAATGGTTTGATTGGCAGCAATTGGGAAGGCCTGATCTTTATAAGCAAAATGAATAAAACTACTATCCATGAACAAATGCCGTGGAACCTGATTTATAGCATCAAGAACCCTTTGAGCATTGATCCCTTTTTTATTGATTTCATCTACCAGTTTTTTACGTAATCCTTTATGCAGATAGCTATCTTCCATTGGTATTAAATCAAATTCAGAAAATTTTGTAAAATAAACGAATCTTAGTCATATAATAAGGATAAAAAATGAAAAAACGGAATTCAGTAATTATTGAAGTAAGAGTATAACATTATTTCTATATTTGTCTTGATTTTTAAGGAAGAATTTCTCACCTGACATGAATCGAAATTTACAACTATTTAAGTATATTATATCTGATCTGTTATCAGCCTCTCTGGCCTGGGCTTGTTTTTACGTTTACAGGAAACTATATATTGAACCTCTAAAGTTTGGATATTCAATACCCATTGAATTTGGAGCAAGATTCTATCTCGGATTAGTTTTAATCCCTTTGTTTTGGATATTGTTATATTATGCTTCGGGTTACTACAGGGAAGTGTTTAGAAAATCAAGGTTGGCAGAGCTCTGGTTTACCATGAGAATTACATTCATAGGTGTTTTAATACTTTTTTTCGGATTAATATTGGATGATGTTATTGTGAATTATTCGAACTATTATAGATCATTTATTGCATTATATCTCTTTCATTTTGTGCTGACTTATCTACCCAGATTAATTATTACTACAGATATTACAAAGAAGATACACAACAGAAAATTAGGATTTAATACGATACTGATCGGAGGAAATGATAAAGCCGTTGAAACCTATGAAGAAATATCAAATCAAAAGCAGGGAACAGGAAATATATTCGTTGGTTTTGTAAATGTAAATGAGGGAAATGAATTTCTTCTTGCCTCTAAATTGAAGCATTTGGGATCCATTGATGATGTAAAGGAGATCATTCGAAAATATAAAGTCAATGAAGTAATTATTGCTCTTGAGTATACAGAACATGACAGGATTAAGAACATATTGAATTTATTGATTGATAGTAATGTTGCAATTAAAACAATTCCCGGGATGTATGAAATTTTCACCGGCAAGGTAAAAATGTCTGCAATTTTTGGTACGCCTCTGATAGAAATTTCGCATCATCTAATGCCTGCCTGGCAAGAGAATTTAAAACATTTTTTTGATATAATAGTATCCTTACTTGCCTTAATAATATTATCTCCCCTTTTGTTAATACTTACTTCGGGAGTTAAGCTTTCTTCAAAAGGTCCTATTTTTTACAGGCAAAAGCGTATTGGAAAGAACGGAAGGCCATTTATTATTTATAAATTTCGCTCGATGTATATAGACGCAGAAGTTAACGGGCCGGAATTGTCTTCAAAAGATGATCAGAGAGTAACACCTTTTGGGCGCTTTATGAGAAAATCAAGACTCGATGAAATTCCAAATTTCATTAATGTACTTAAGGGTGATATGTCATTGGTCGGACCACGGCCTGAAAGAGAATATTTCATTAATCAAATTATGAAAAGAGCGCCTCATTATATACAATTGCTGAAAGTGAAGCCAGGCATTACTTCCTGGGGTCAGGTTAAATATGGTTATGCAGAAAATGTAGATCAGATGGTTAAACGTATGAAATATGATCTGTTGTATATTGAGAATATGTCTCTTTATGTTGATCTGAAAATATTAATCTACACCTTACTTATCATATTCAAGGGAAAGGGAATGTAAAAGTATCTGATTGATATACAAGCGATTCCTTAATTATTATTGTTTAACTGAAAAGACTTAATGGTTTTATAGACCGGACCTTCTTTTTTTAGGATACTTTCAACAAGTTGAAAATTTTGTATTTTATAATGATCAGGGATATGATCTTGTTCCTGAAGAAACATTGCTAATTCTTTTCTTTCAACAAGAAATTTTATTCTGCCCAGCGTCAAATGAGGTGAGAACTTTTTATCATCCGATTCAAAACCCAGTTGATATAAAGTTTTTTCAATTGTAGCTTGTATGGAAGATAAAATTGGGTTTTCCTTGAATCCGTACCATATTATATGTGGATTATTTGATTTTCCAAAAGTTCCCAAACCATCAGATTTCAAAACAAATTGATTGAATTTTGGAGTAAGATGTTCAAGAATCTGGATAATCGGCGTAATAATATGGGATTCCACCTCACCAAGGAACTTCATTGTCAAATGAAAGTTATCAGGGTCAACCCATTTAATTGTACTTCTTTGCAACAGATGTTGAAGTTGTTCTTGAAGATTGATAATACTCTCAGGGCAGGTAATTTTTATCCCGATAAACAATCGCTGCATATTGAAGAGGTTAAGAAATTATTTTATGATTACAATTGCCCGTTTTCCATTAGAATCATAATTTCATTTATCAATCTGTCTTCACCTTCTGCATCAAATTCACTTTTCAGGTTCTGTCCAAAAATTCGGGCAATAGTCTGCCAGAAGAAAGCGGTGAAGGAGCTTTTGAGTTCTTTCAATAAATCATATGAAGTTTCACCAATTTCGCGGTCGATAAGTTTTAAAAGAATTCTTCCCTGGGTTATCGTAAGATTTCTTATGTCGTCCTCATATTCCTCCATAATTTCTTTTTCAACCAGTTTTATATATATTCTTTTCTGTCTTTCTGTTGAAAGGCTCATCATTTTAGCCGATATGGAATCGTACTTTTTTCCGGCAGCTTTGGCTAAAGGATAAACCTTTTTAATATGTTTTACCAGCCGGTAGTATTTTCTCCATTGACGTTTTGAATTAAATTTAGGTTTTGGAAATATGATTACTTCATCAATGCTTGAAATATATATGGTATCTCCCTCAATGACTACAATATGAAAAACATTTTCATTTGTTAACTCACTGTAATCCTGCGCTTTTATCATAAATACAAACAGAAAACAGAAAACAAAGAATATGGATATCCTCTTTTTCATGCTAATTATTTATTTCACCTTTTGCAATTACTATACCAATTTTTCTGACTTAAATATTAAACGAAATTAGCAATTAATGGTTTGTATTCATTAATACTTTTTCTTTTGGCAAGTTTTCTTTATAAATTTAGGATTGTCTTTTTATTATTAATATGTGATAAGATTATGGATAAAAGTCGAAGTGGTGGCAAAGACAGAGAATATACAAATGGGGAGATAACTGTATACTGGAAGCCATCAAAATGCATTCATGTAACTACATGTTACAAGGAATTAATAGAAGTGTTTAATCCGAGGAAACGACCATGGGTGAATATATACGGCGCTCCTACCAATGAAATAATCAGAGTAGTAAATTTATGCCCTACAGGTGCTTTGACCTTTGCATGGAATGATGAGAAGAAATTAAATCATACGGATGCAAACAACATAGATAAATCAAAGGAAGAAGAGGAGGGTTTTGCCGAAGTTAGAATTATGAAAGACGGCCCTCTTGTGGTAAAAGGGAAATTTAAAATTGTTGGATCTGAAGGAGTGGAACTTCGACAAATGAAAATGGCTTCATTTTGCAGATGCGGAAAATCAAAAAAAATGCCGTTTTGTGATGGGACACACAGAAAAATAGGATTTACCAGTGATTAAAAGACAATTGAATCCTGCGAGCGCATTCCCCGTAGCTTGCTGCGGGGTTAGCGAGCACAAAAATAATAAACAAAAAAAGGATCGAAGATTCCTCGCCGCTTGCGGCGAGGAGCTTCAATACCTTTTATTAAGTCAACAAACCTGTATATACATACTATGCTTAATTTAAATATAACCTCAGAAACTTCAAAACTTGAAGCTGTCATTATTCATGAGCCTGGGCCGGAGGTCGAAAATATGACCCCTGCTACTGCTAAAAGAGCCTTATACAGCGACATTTTAAACCTTTCTATAGCCGGGAAAGAATATGGTCAGTTTAAAGGAATACTTGAGCAAATTTGCAGGGTTTACGAAATTAAAGATCTTCTTCATGAAACTTTATCAATTCCTGAAGCCAGAAATCAGATTATTAGAGAGTTAACAGATTATATTCAGGATGAAAAGCTTGTTCTACAGTTGGAGTCGTTAACCAATGTTGAGTTATGCCGGCAGATCATTGAAGGTATTCCATTAATTCAACAAACATTAACGAATTTTCTGAATAAAAACCGTCATCATATTAGTCCTTTACACAATATTTTTTTTACCAGAGATTCTTCATTTGTTATTGGCAATACTGTTTTTATCTCTGCCATGGCAAAAAAGATACGAGAACCTGAAGCAATCCTTATGAAAACATTATTTACGTATCATCCGGAATTTTCATGTAATAATGTAATAGATCTAACGGATAACCTTAAGGGTGTAAATGAAACACTTACAATTGAAGGAGGGGATGTTTTGGTATTGAACGATAATACCCTGATCATTGGAATAGGCGCCAGAACTTCCGCTGGTGGGGTAGATCATTTTATTCGGGAAGTAATACATTGTACTTCTGTGAAAAATATACTAATTCAGGAGTTACCTGATGACCCCGAGTCATTCATACATCTTGATATGGTGTTTACTTTACTTAACAATAATGAGTGTATGATTTACGATCCTCTTATATTGGGTGAAAATAAGTATCATACAGTTCTAATGGAAATTGACAATAAGAGTGTTACAAAGATTGAATATGTTGACAATTTATTGCAGGGATTAAAAATAACAGGAAAGGAATTTTATCCTGTATCATGTGGAGGTTCAAAGCATATGCTTCAGGAAAGAGAACAATGGCACAGTGGGGCAAATTTCTTAGCATTTGAACACGGAAAACTGATTGGTTACGACAGGAATGTTTATACTGCACAGGAACTTAATACTGCAGGGTATGAAGTGATTACAGCACAGGATGTAATTGATAAGAAAAAATCATATAAAGATTACGAAAAGGTGCTCATTACTGTTGAAGGGGCCGAACTATCTCGTGGCGGAGGAGGTGCCCGATGCATGACGATGCCTGTCAGAAGGGAATAGTAATTTTCGGATATCTTACAGAATATCAGAAAGATACACCTGCAATAATGAATTAACCGATTAGCTTTTTTATCAGATCAGCGGCTTCCTGAAGTGTGATTGCTGAAAATACTTTTAATCCTGAATCATCAATAATTTTTTTACCTCCTTCTGCATTTGTTCCTTGCAAACGAACAATAACCGGGATTTTACTATTTCCGATCGAATGATATGCATCTACTACTCCTTGTGCGACTCTGTCGCAGCGTACTATCCCTCCAAAAATGTTAATTAATATAGATTTCACTCTCTGATCTTTTAAAATAAGGCGAAATCCGGCTTCAACAGTATGAGCACTGGCATTGCCACCTACATCAAGAAAATTTGCCGGTTCACCGCCTGAAAGTTTGATAATGTCCATTGTGGCCATGGCCAATCCGGCACCATTTACCATGCAGCCAACATTTCCATCGAGCTTAATAAAATTTAGATTGTGAACGGAAGCTTCAATCTCGGCCTGATCTTCTTCATTATGATCTCTAAGTTTTTCGTATTCCGGATGTCTGATAAAGGCATTATCATCCAGGTTTACTTTTGAATCGGCAGCAATTATAAGATCATCAGAGGTCTTTATTACCGGATTAATCTCAAATAGGGAGGCATTACAGTGAACATAAGCCTTATACAAAGCTTTAACAAATTTTGTCATTTCTTTAAAGGCTTTTCCTGAAAGTTTAAGATTAAATGCAATTTTTCTTGCCTGGAAGTCCTGAATACCCAATAACGGATCAATAACTTCCTTGAATATTAAATCGGGAGTTGTTTTTGCTACAGTTTCAATATCCATACCTCCTTCCGGAGAGTACATGATCATATTTTTTTCGCTTGATCTGTCCAATACAATACTCATATAATATTCTTCAACCGGATGATCGCCGGGATAATATATTCCTTGTTCAATAAGTATTTTTTGTACTTTTTTACCCTGAGAGCCGGTTTGCGGAGTGATAAGTGTCATTCCCAGTATTTGTTCAGAATATTTTTCTACCTCATCAAATGATTTTGCTATTTTGACTCCACCTCCTTTTCCTCTGCCACCTGCATGAATCTGGGCTTTTACAGCCCATGTGTCGCTATTTGTAATGGTCTGAATTTGTTCGGCTGCTTTACGTGATTCTTTTGGATCAAAAACCACAACGCCTTCGGGTACCTGAACTCCATGGTCTTTTAATATTTGTTTTCCCTGGTATTCGTGAATATTCATTACATTTCTATGTTCTGATGGGTTACGAAAATATCTGTTTTTTTCACAAGTATATATTTATGTTGTTTTATTGGTCTTGTGTAACTTATCATGAATATTTTATTCATTCCCTTTTGTGAATTTATAAATAAAATATTCATGAACGTTTCATTCGAATAAAATTGTACTAAACATCAAATATTCAAATATTTATATTCAATATATTTTAGCATTCTACTATTATACTCATGAAATTCGTCCAGAAATTATTTCGGAATAAGCCATGTTTTGTTTATTGCCTTGTTGTGACTATCCGCTGAAGGATTGTGGTGCAAAAGTCAATGCTTTTGTGTGCAACCTGATCCGATTCTTTGAAGAGGATTTCAGTTTGGCAAAGAAGCAGAATATAATATTTACAATAGAACTTCATTTGTATAGAAATAATTTATTTGTTTTGCATTCATGTTAAATGAATCAATATGAGAAAACTATTAAACGAGGAGCTCAACCGATTAAGCCTTAACGAATATAAAGCAGCAAAAAAATTGCCATTGGTATTGGTTCTGGATAATGTAAGGAGCAGGAATAACATTGGTTCAATTTTCAGAACTTCTGATGCATTTCTTGTTGAATCAGTTGCTTTATGCGGAATAACAGCAACGCCTCCGCATAAGGACATCCATAAAACTGCCCTGGGAGCAACCGAGTCCGTTCATTGGGAATATTTTAAAAAAACAGAAACCGTCATTGAGAGATTGAGGGAAAAAGGATATAAGATTTATGCAGTAGAACAAACAGAGGAGAGTATAATGCTTGACAAGATTGCTATTCAGTCTGGTGAAAAATATGCATTTGTCCTGGGTCACGAAGTGAGAGGGATACAGCAAAAAATTGTTGATTTGTGCGATTTATCAATTGAGATACAGCAGCATGGAACAAAACACTCACTAAATGTATCGGTTTGTGCAGGGATACTCGTCTGGGAAGTTTATAAGAAAATGATGAAATAAAAAAAGCGGCCTTTTCCAAAGCCGCTTTAGTAAGTATTTTATTCTATTTTTATTCTACTATTTTAACAAATGCTTCATTTGCAGCATATTTCAGGAATTCAGCATCTTTTTTGGCATAATCTTTCCATTTTGCATCTTTGGCAATTGCAGCAGAAAGGTTATTGAATACTACTTCATCTCTTCCTGCACGTGCTCCTGCAACAGCTCTCAGGTAATCAACTTTTGCACATTTTGTATCACCCATTTCACCAAGAGTAGCTAAGCATTTGCTAACATCATCATTCAAAAGTTGTGCGAGTGCAGCATTGAAAGAAGCTTTATTACCAAAATAATTCACTGCAGCAGTATAATCTCCTTGTTTAATTTTAATAATTCCCAGATTATAATTTACTGCATCACCTGCACCCATAGCAGAGGTAAACAGTTCTTCAGCTTTTGTGATATCTCCTTCAGCAAGTGCTACAGCTCCAAGATTGTTCTTAATTACATCATCATCCTGAATTGCCTGAGCTTCTTCGAAAGCGGCTTTTGCTTCGGCTGTTTTTCCCTGTTCCATCAAAATGTAACCAACATTGTTTTTGGCTCTGAAAGATTCAGGATAGTTTTTAGCAGCAACCTGATAGATACGAAGTTTTTCATTGTTATCATCAGTTAATGTAGCTGCATAAAGGATTTCTTCAAGGTTTAAAGTGTCAGGATCAGATTGTGAAAGGGCTATTATTTCTTCGTCAGTGTATCCAATATTTTCAACATTGATAAACATCTGAGAACGACGCAGCAAAGGAAGCACTTCTACTTTTATTTCTTCAAAAGCTTCAGCTATATTTTTAATTTCTTTTTCTCTAACTGCAGGGTCAGAATACATGGAAAGGACACGAAGAATAAGTTCTTTGTCTTTAATGTCTGATTTTTCCATAAGTTTTTTGAATCCGTCCCAGTCTTCAGGTGTTTCGAGAGTACTTAAAAATCCTTCAGTATCAAAACCTTCAACTTTCATTTTCTTTAACGCACGTGCAAGGTATCTTTCAGCAGCATCCCCTCTGTTACCTGATAATCTTTCATTCAGGTCATATGCTCCGTCAGGTGATGCATAGGAAGAAATTTTTGCGTCTTTGATTACAATAGCTGAATCGGTTGATGCCTTGCCTATTTTTTTCTGAAATTCCGCAACTTGTTCTTTTTTTAGCTCTGAATTCCGGATATCATATTTATTGATTACATAAAGGATTTCAGCGTCGTAAGTTTCAGGAACTATTCTCTGGAATTTGTCTCCAACAAGAATTGCTTGTGCTTTATCGTTAACCAGAGTTGGTGTGGCGATAACACCATCAGCGATCTTAATTCCAGGGATAAGTACCGGATCTTTATCTTTTATTTGAGCACTCATTTCAACAACCAGCTCTGATTTCAACATTTCTGGCTTATAAGGAATTTTGCCGGTATAAGTATAATTGCCACCTGCATAGGGGATAACTTTATTGTTTGCTTCAACTTTTTCACCCTGTAATGTAGTCGGTTCGAATTCTGTTTGACCGTCTTCGTATTTTAATACCGGAGTAGCAGTAACTACAGCTTTCTTATTGAAGTATTTTTCCGGGAAAGTCGTGTTGATGGTTACTTCTACTTCACCACCATGGGTTTCGACTGGAGAAGGTTGAACATCGTAATCAACGGTGCTGGAGTTATCTACCATTTTGTTTAAACCTCCACAGCTGCTAATTACAATAGCTGCAACACCAAGAGTCAATAGGTTCAGCGTAAGTTTTTTCATGATGTACTTGTTATTTAATTTACAATTTTAATTTATGCTGGTTTGAATAAAAATTTAGCTCTAATACAAACATAATAATGTTTTCAATATAAAAAAAATAAAACCTTCCATGAGGTTTCAATTTTTTGCTAAAATAAGAAAAATTAGAAAACTGCTTAATAATCAATAGAATAAAATTATAAAAAGAAATGATAATTCCTTGCACTATTTGTGTAGATTCAGTTTTTAAAATCTTTAAAGCACATTAAATCAATGATTTACAATTCATTTTTTATTTTTTCATTACAATTGTTGATTTTGCCGATATTTTTTATGGTCTTTCATTTTTCCGAACAAATACCCTGAAATCATACCTGTTGCCAAAAAAATCAGGATAAAATTTTCCGGACTTTTTTTTATAGTCCAGGCAATTAACAATCCAAGAACTGCGCCAAGCATTCCAAACAAAAAAGTATACAATGAAGAGTAATATGTAGCAAATCTGAGCTTATGTTCCTTTTTTAAATGGGATTCTATTTTATCTTTTGTGAGTACAAATTTTTTTCTTGTATCTGCAAAATCAAGGCATTCAGGCAATTCATCAGCCATTTTCTCCAACAGCTTAATGTGAATCTCACATTGTGGGCATGTGGAAGAATACAATATTGTTTTATCAGCCAGTATTGGTAACCGGGCAATGTTATAAAACTTAAAATCTGATGGATGAAATTTGGTTTTTTTATTTTCAAGTGTCCGATAAAAATGATTCAGCCATATTCTTTTGTTCATGATTTACCTAATCTGTTCGTAAAGCTTTACAAAAGCAAATAGCTGCGTTAAAACTGCGGCGAAAGTGTGTGTCCATAACCCTGCTCTTATTGTCGAAGCCGATTCCGGCGCAGACACATGGCGACGGACAGGCAGGCTTGCGGTTTATTTAATACAGCCTTTGTTTATTCTTTATGATGATTGTCTTTTTTGTCTTTATCAGGTTTTGGCAAAAGCACTTTTCTGGATAGTTTAAGATTCCCGGTTTTGGCATCGATATCGATTAATTTTACTTCAATTGTGTCTCCAACCTTCATCTCATCTTCGACGTTATTGATTCTGCGCCATTCAATTTCAGAAATATGCAACAAACCATCTTTTCCGGGAAGTATTTCAACAAAAGCCCCGAAGCTTACTATCGATTTCACTTTTCCTTTATAGATTTTCCCAATTTCAGGAACTTCAACGATTGCTTTTATACGTTTCAATGCAGCCTCAATAGTTTCTTTATCGATTGCGAAAACATCAACTATTCCAACATTATCCACTTCTTCAATAACAATAGTTGCTCCCGTTGTATTTTGTATTTCCTGAATTACTTTTCCGCCAGGGCCAATCAAAGGACCTATCATTTCTTTTGGTATGATAATCTTTTCAATTCTTGGCACATGTTGTTTGTAGTCAGCTCTTGGCTCAGATATGGTTTCAAGCATTTTATCAAGTATATATAGTCTGCCTTTTTTGGCTTGCTCAAGAGCTTCTTCAAGAGTTTCGTATGATAAACCTTCAACTTTAATATCCATTTGTGTTGCAGTTATGCCATCCTTTGTTCCGGCAACTTTGAAATCCATATCACCAAGATGGTCTTCGTCACCCAAAATATCTGAAAGAATAGCATATTTTCCCGATTCCGGATCGGTTATCAATCCCATTGCAATTCCCGAAACAGGCTTTTTAAGTTGCACTCCCGAATCCATTAAGGAAAGGGTTCCTGCACAAACGGTGGCCATCGATGAAGATCCGTTAGATTCAAGAATGTCAGATACTACTCGTATTGCATAAGGATTTTCTTCCGGTATCATTTTTTTCAAAGCCCGGTGGGCTAAATTCCCATGTCCTATTTCCCGTCGGCTGATTCCTCTTAAAGGTCTTGCATCCCCAGTAGAAAAAGGAGGAAAATTATAATGAAGAACAAACTTGTCGGTACCCTGAATCAGGACTTCATCAATAACTTTTTCATCCAGTTTTGTCCCCAAAGTTACCGTGGTAAGAGACTGTGTTTCTCCTCTTGTAAAAACAGCAGAGCCATGAGATGCTGGCAGGTAATCCACTTCGCACCAGATTGGTCTTATTTCATCCGTTTTTCTTCCATCAACCCGCACTTTCTCATCGAGTATGAGTGATCGTACGGATTTCTTCTCCACTTCATGATAATATCTATCGATTAAAATTTCCGGAACTTCGTCATCTTCAGTCAATGTAGATGTGTACCATTCAATAAATTCGGCTTTAACAGTGTCAAGAGTATCATGTCTTTCTTGCTTGCCGGGAGTATTTTTTACTACATCATACACTTTTTTGTAGGTTTTTTCCCAAACAAGCTTTTCCAGTTCTTCATCATTTGTTTCATGCGAGTATTCTCTTTTTTCAGTTTTGCCAACTTCTTTTGTAAGTTCAATCTGAACCTTACATTGTTTTTTTATTTCCTCATGGGCATATTTAATAGCTTCAAGCATCTCTTTTTCAGAGACTTCATCCATTTCTCCTTCTACCATCAGAATATTATCAAGTGTAGCACCAACAATGATATCCAGGTCAGCTTCTTGCAGTTCGGTGAAAGTCGGATTTATTTTTAACTGTCCGTTGATACGCGCAACACGTACTTCTGAAATGGGGCCGTTAAACGGTATATCTGACACTGAAAGTGCTGCTGAAGCAGCTAATCCTGCAAGAGCATCCGGAGTGATGTCTTTATCGGCTGAAAACAGATATATATTCACGAAAGTTTCTGCATGGAAATCATCCGGGAAAAGTGGTCGTAAAGCCCTGTCAACAAGACGGGAAATTAAAATTTCATAATCACCCGGACGTGATTCACGTTTTAGGAAACCTCCGGGGAAACGACCAGCCGAAGCATATTTTTCCTTGTATTCAACCTGAAGCGGCATAAAGTCAACATCTTCTTTGGCTTCTTTTGCACAAGTAACAGCTGCTAATAGGATGGTATTTCCTTGTTTGACAATTACTGATCCATCAGCTTGTTTAGCAAGTTTTCCAGTTTCTATCTCAATTTTTCTGTTATCGCCCAGGTCAATTGTTTTTAAAATTGCTGTATACATAGTTATTAAATTAAACACGTTTGTTTCATTAAGGCATTATCAGGCGATTATGATATTCAGAATAATCGTTGCTTTTTTTGACAATACTCCTTGTTGATGGAAAGAAAAAAGGCAATTGCTCAGATTGCCTTTTTTCTTTTATTTTCTTAATTCCAAAGTCTTAATAATTGCTCTATATCTTTCAATATCTCTTTTTTTCAAATAATCAAGTAGTCTCCGTCTTTTACCAACTAACTTAAGGAGAGCACGTTGTGTGCTAAAATCTTTATCATTTGTCTTTAAATGGTCGGTGAGGTGGTTAATCCGGTTAGAAAATAAGGCAATCTGGCTTTCTGGTGAACCAGTGTCTTTATCAGACTTTCCATATTTGCCAAAAATTTCTTGCTTTTGTTCAGATGTTAAATTCATATATTCAATCAATTAAATATGGCCAAAAAATAGAAACGCAAAGGTAGATAAAATTTGTAATAAACCAAGTCTCTAATTCGTTTTAAACATCTTTGTTGACCAAAAAAGTTCAGGCCAGGATAAGATATTTATACGAAAAAAATCATTTGTTGACTATTTTCCCAGGGTCAAACATTTTCACCTTCAATCAGTGTTTTCTTTAACCGATTGATCTGGTTCTTGGTTCCAAGAACAAAAATTTTATCGGTGGAGGATAAAAGGACTTCAGGTAAGGGGTTGACAATAAAGGAATTATCTGATCGTTTTAAACCGATAATATTTGCCCCTGATTCATTTCGAATATCAAGTTCTCTAATGGATTTTCCTTCAAAACAAGAATGCATTTTAATACAATTTACTTCTTCAAGTGCTACATTTTCAAAGCTTTGAAGCATTAAAAAATCCAGGAATTCCACTACATCCGGTTGGGCAACGAGTTTTGCCATACGCTGGCCACCAATACGATCAGGCATAATTACATTTGTTGCACCTGCTCGTTTCAGTTTAATATCAGAATGTTCATTTGATGCGCGACTTATAATTTTTAAGCCTGGATTCATCTCACGGGCTGTAAGTACAACGAATAAATTGTCGGCATCCACAGGAAGGGTGGTAATTAAAGCTTTTGCTTTTTCAATCTGGCACATCCCTAAAACATCATCACGTGTTGCGTCGCCATGTATATATAGTAATTTTGGATTTTCCAGGATGTGTTCCATAGGTTCTTCTTCCCGTTCAATAATAACAATATCAGCATTGTGATCAAGCAATTCCTGAACGGCCTGCTGACCATTTCGACCATATCCGCAAATGATAACATGATCTTTTAATTTTTGAATTTTGCTTCTCACTTTTCTGCTTTTATAATAATGACCAATTGCTCCATCAACAACATATCTGGTAAATGTTGTTACAGCATAAGCAAATATACCAAAACTAAAAATAATCAGAAATGCCGTAAAATACATACCGATTGGTGAAAGAGGATGAATCTCGCGAAAACCGACTGTTGCAATCGTAATAATTGTCATAAAAAATGCATCAGTAAAGCTAAAATCTTCAATCACCATAAAACCGATTACGCCTATCATGATTATTCCAAACAAAAGACTAAGGGCGATATATGCATTTTTAAGATTTTCTCTTTTCATGTATTGTTTTTCTTTAATACTAAATGACCAATCTGGCATTCAAGACATCGTTTTTTCTCGCAATAAAAATTGGCAAGTTGCAATAATGCCTGACTATCGGCTGCATGCCGACATTTAACATCTAATTTATTCCATATTTTGATAATTTTGTTATTCTCCGGTTTGATTTGTTCTAAAAAACGTAAGGCTTTTACCTTGTACCTATCATTGTTCTTTACTTCAGCATATACAAACATAAAGGGAATGATTGTATTTATTATCATTGAATCTATCGTTTTGTCTCCCATAGATTTAATTTTGTACTCTGATTCATTCCCAAACGTATAATGAGTATCCCAATAAGTACTTGTTTTCGACCTGTATAGTGTACGTATTTGTTCAGGGTTCTCACAGGCAAGTGTTTTCGAGAATAAATTACCGGAACCGGAAAGTAACGAGCTAAATTCTGCAATTCTAAGAGTCGGGAAGTTGGATGGTCTGAGTCTGAGAAATTTCCATAAGTGCATCTTTATTCCTTTCAATTGAAATTTCCTTTTTAAATAGTCATATTCTTTTTTAAGATTTAAAAAATATTCATCCCTGCAGGATATTGTTAGAAACCCTGCTTGCCCAAAGAGCAAGGCTTCTATCTGAAAAGTATTGTTTCTCAGTTTTGTAAGGATCTTCAGCGGAACTGTTTTTGCAAGCATTTCAAATGGTAAAGCATTGACTTTTAAACCGAGATTTTTTACGATGGCTATATAAAATGCTTCTTCCCAGTTGTTTTTTGCAAATTTCAATACGTTTTTTATTGTATCGGTTTTGTTTTGAAGTCGTTCAATTACCAATGAACTTAACCAGAAGGAAAGTAGTGATTTATCTAGTCTTTTAATTGATTTGAAGCACCTGATAAGTTCTTCTTCTTTAATTAACTGGTAATATCTTTCTGTAATTTTATTATCCGGGATTAATGAGATGCAGGGAATTCTTCTGTTTATGGTATTAAAACAACCAGCGTCTATATTTTGTGCAATATGCAGTATTACATTGTCGTAAGCTGGATTTGTGTTGTGTTTGTGAGCTTTCCAGTCGGACGACTTCATATGAATTTCCACATTTCCTACCCATATTGTACCATCAATTCTCATTTTGGCGTTGATAAAATCCGGACCACTGTCATGGTTTTGTGTTCCCGGGTTGAGAATAATGATCTTTTCATTTGTATCAGCAAGATATTCTTTGTTTTCAAAAAAGGAATGTTTCCACATGTATTGTAATAAGGCTTCTTGCATATTAACGTTAGGGTTGATTCCGATAAAGATAGAAAATGCAGGTAAAAATGAAAATTTTATAGCAATCCTTTTATAGAAAGAATTTTTTCCATTTCTGACTGAATATTCTTTGCTTCTTCCGCTGCTTTTGCTGCAAAATCCTTTTGGTTTCCGGCGAAAATGACAGATCGTGAAGCATTGATCAGCAATCCGCATTGTTTGTTTATACCGTATTCGGATACTTCATTAAGGTCACCGCCCTGTGCTCCTATTCCTGGCACTAATAAAAAATGATCAGGGATTTGTTGGCGAATCAGTGCTAACATTGAAGCTTTTGTTGCACCTACCACATACATGATATTGTCTTTATTCCCCCATTTTTTTGATACATCAATTACTTCACTGAAAAGGGGCTTGTCTTTTTTGGACGCAAAGTATTGAAAATCGGCAGCACTTTGATTTGAGGTAAGAGCAAGAATTATTACGTATTTATCTGTAAAACTCAAAAAAGGTTGAACAGAATCTTTTCCCATGTATGGTGCAACAGTGACAGCATCAAACTTCATATTTTCAAAAAATGCTTTCGCATACATTGCTGAAGTATTCCCAATATCACCTCGTTTTGCATCTGCAATAAGGAAAATATCGGGATGGTTACTTTTTATGTATTCAACCGTGAGTTCAAGATCAGACCAGCCTTTTACTCCACGACTTTCATAAAATGCAAGATTGGGTTTATATGCCACAGCATATTGGGCAGTAGCATCAACAATTTCTTTGTTAAAGTCAAATACAACCCGCTTCGATGTTGAAAGACAGGAAGGTATTTTTTCTATAGCAGAATCGAGCCCGATGCAGAGGTAGCTTTTCTTTTTCTTAATGTTGGAGAACAGTGTTTCTGAATTCATATTGTATATTAGTTCAATCCGCTTGCTTTCAATCGCTCAGCATTTTCAGCCATCTGCAATTTATCAATTAATTCCTGAATATCCCCGTTGATGATGCTGTGTAAATTATACAACGTCAGGTTTATCCGGTGATCAGTGACCCGTCCCTGAGGATAGTTGTAAGTTCTTATTTTTGCTGAACGATCACCGGTAGATACCATGGTTTTTCTTTTTGATGAGATATCATCAAGGTATTTCTGATATTCCAGGTTATACAATCTGGTTCGGAGTTCAGCCATCGCTTTGTCAAGATTCTTTAATTTGGATTTTTGATCCTGACAGGTGACCACTATACCTGTTGGTATGTGTGTGAGCCTTATTGCCGAATAGGTAGTGTTCACAGATTGCCCGCCTGGTCCAGAAGAGCAATATTCATCTCTTTTAATATCCTCACCTCTGATTTCTATATCAAATTCATCTGCTTCGGGAAGCACTGCTACAGTGGCGGCCGAAGTATGCACCCGTCCCTGGGTTTCTGTCTGAGGAACTCTTTGTACACGGTGAACTCCTGATTCGTATTTAAGTATTCCATAAACTCCAACCCCCCTCACGTTTAGAATGATTTCTTTATATCCTCCAACTGTTCCTTCGGTGAAATTGCTGACCTCTGTTCTCCATCCTTTTGTTTCACAGAATTTTGTATACATGCGCAATAAATCACCGGCAAAAATACTGGCTTCATCACCACCTGTTCCTGCCCGAATTTCCAAAACCGCATTTTTATCATCCTCAGGATCTGCCGGCAACAACAGGATCTTTATCTTTGCTTCAAGAGGACTTACTTTTTCAATCAGTGAGTCAAGTTCCTCCTTGGCCATTTCACGCATTTCTTCATCTTTCTCCGTAGCTAAAATATCTTTTGCATTTGCAATATTGCTTAATAGATTTTTATAATCGTTGTATGCCTTCACTACAGGTTCAAGACTTTTGTATTCTTTGTTCAATTGCACATAACGCTTCATATCATTAATGATATCAGGTTGTGTAATTAGATTACCCACTTCTTCAAACCGGGTTTTTACACCCTGTAACTTCTGTAATATTAAGTTTTCTGCCATCGCCATCATAAATCAATACACAAATTCTCCAAATTCACCTTTGATTGTTAATTTTTTGCCATTAAAATTCTCAACTCTTCCAAGAATTTGAGCATCTACATTAAAACTTTTTGAGATATCAATGATAATCTGAGCATATTTTTCCGGAAGATATATTTCAAAGCGGTGCCCCATGTTGAAAACTTCGTACATTTCTTTCCAATCAGTTCCGGATTGTTTTTGTATCACTTTAAATAGCGGAGGTACCTGAAACATATTGTCTTTTATTACATGAAGATTTTTAATGAATTTCATCACTTTTGTTTGCGCACCTCCGGAACAGTGTATCATCCCATTGATATAGGGTCTTATTTCATGAAGAACTTTAATAATGATTGGAGCATAAGTTCTGGTAGGGGAAAGGACTAATTTACCGGCTTCAATATTTAATCCGTTAATTTTTTCAGTAACTGAATATTTGCCGGTATAAACCAGTGAAGATGGAATAAGGTCGTCATAGCTTTCAGGGTATTTTGATGCAATATGATTGCTAAACATATCATGCCGGGCAGAAGTAAGCCCATTGCTGCCAATGCCACTATTGTATTCATATTCGTAGCTTGCCTGCCCATAAGAGGATAATCCAACAATTACATCTCCTGCCTGTATATTATTTTCAATAATTTCAGTGCGTTTCATGCGACAGGTTACCGTTGAGTCTACAACTATTGTTCTTACCAAATCTCCAATGTCAGCCGTTTCTCCGCCTGTAAGAAAGATATGTACACCGTAATTTGAAAGATCTGAAATGAATTCATCAAATCCGCGAAGAATATACATGATGATATCACCGGGAATCTTAAGTTTGTTTCTTCCGATTGTTGAGGAGAGTAAAATATCTGAAGTAGCACCTACACAAAGCAAATCATCAAGGTTCATAACAATAGCATCCTGTGCAATGCCTTTCCAAACACTTAGATCGAGAGTCTCTCTCCAATAGACATAAGCCAGGGAAGATTTAGTGCCTGCACCATCTGCATGCATTATTGTACAATATTTGGGATTGCCGGTTAAAAAATCGGGCAACACCTTACAAAATGCGTTTGGAAATAGGCCCTTGTCAAAGTCATCAATGGCTTTGTATACATCTTCTTTCTGGGTTGAAACTCCTCTTTGTCCGTACCGTAATGTCTTACTCATGTGAATAAATCAATTCGTGCTGCAAAAATATAAATAATAATAATACAGAAAGGAAGCCTAATGATTAATGCCTGTCATGATGGTAAAAATAGATAAGAAAATGAAAAAAGGGCTGTACTGTTTATACCCCCTTTTTTCTGAACGATCCGTAACAACTTATTTCATCCGTTTATACCTTTCATGTTCGTTTCATATTACCGGATATGTAAGTAAGGAACTCGTTCCTGAAATCTTTATCCAGGAATTTTCCATGGTAACTACTTGTAGTCGTTGAGCTTCCATGATCTTTGATTCCACGAATGGACACACACATGTGTTCAGCTTCAACAAGAACAGCAACATCATCTGTTTTGAGAACCTGCATAAGTTCTTCTGCAATCTGCTCCGTTAAACGTTCCTGAACTTGCGGACGTTTTGCAAAATGATCAACAATGCGATTTATTTTGGATAAACCGATAACATGACCATTTGAGAAGTATGCTACATGGGCTTTTCCTAAGATAGGAACAAAATGATGCTCGCAATAGGAATTGACCTTAATGTCTTTTTCAACAAGCATCTGATTATAGCTATATTTATTCTCAAACAGAGTTACCTGCGGCTTGTTTTTAGGATTCAATCCGCTGAATATTTCATTTACATACATTCTGGCTACACGAAGTGGAGTGTTTTTAAGACTATCATCAGTTAGGTCTAAACCGAGGATTGCCATTATCTCCTGAAAATGCCATTCTATTTTTTTGATTTTCGACTCATCATCCAATGTGAACGCATCTTCACGTAGTGGTGTATTTTTGCTTTTTTCAACAGGATGATCTCCAATTATTCTTAAAAATTCATTGAATTGTTCAGGTTCTAATGGATCTGTCGATTTTGCTATGTTGCTTTGAATATTCATTTCTGTATCGGTTTTATTACAATGACTGGACCTGCAGGGTATCAATTAAAATTGTAATCTTTAAGTTTCGTCATTAATTTTTTACGTGTGAAAAAAATACGACTTTTCACAGTACCAATCTTTAGATTGAGTTTATCGGCAATTTCTTTGTATTTGTATCCCTGAGTATGCATTAAGAATGGTTCTTTAAACTCATTGCTAAGCTCATCAATTTTCTTTTGAATTTCTTTCACCGAAAATTCAGAATCCGGGGTTTCAAAAGATGATTCCTGGTTCAGATTCAGGTAATACAAATCTTCTGTATTATCGAATGTTGTATTGGCTTTTACATTCCGCCGGTAATTGTTAATAAATGTGTTTTTCATAATTGTGAAAGTCCAGGCTTTCAGATTGGTATTTTCTTCAAATTTATCCCGGTATGTTATAGCTTTTACAAATGTCTCCTGAAGCAAGTCTTTTGCATCTTCCGTATTGGATGTCAGACTCATTGCAAATCTTTCCAGATTTTCGGAAAGATTTGTTAGCTGGTAGTTGAATTCAATTGCTGTCATATGCCTAATTTTTATCGTTGATACATAATTAAAATGTTTAACAAAAATAAACAAAAGTTAAACATATATCAAAATGCAAACACCTTGAACATCCTCTTAAAGGCTCTATTTTAAATAAGGCCCATTGGTAAAAATCACTAATAATAATAGATGAAGAGGGTTTATTAAGAAACATTCTAAATAATATATAAATAGCAATTGATATGATTAATTATGTTTAATAAAATGAATAAATAATTAAACATATATTTTTTACATTTGATTTTTGAATTTGTAGTATTCTCCTAAGCGGGCTGTCCTGTTTCCATCTCAAAATGAATTGCATTTACAGCCACAGCTATTGTATCCGGAAGGATAAAATGGCAAATGAGGAATTATTTCGTTGAAATCGAATCCAGTTGAAGGATAAGTTCCTGAGGAGAACTAATAAAGAATGCATTGCCTGGAAAATCATTTTTTAAGCCTGATGCCTGATTTCCGGTAACAAAAAAAGTTTTTTTTGAAAATAATTTTGTGATGTTTAGCAGGTAGTTGAAGATATCACAATTAGCCATTGATGTAATAAATGAAGTGAGAAAATAATCAGGATTACAGGATTTACTGACTTCAATCAGATCATTCAAAGGAACACTTTGTCCGAGGTAAATTACTTTATGTCCTCTTTTTCTGATCAGGTAGCTAGCGAATAAGAGACTCATTTCATGCATTTCTCCTTCAGGCAGAAAAAGAACAAATGTTTTTCCATGCGACTGGGTATCTCTTATTTGATCGTCAATGGCAACAAGCATTTTTCGCCTGACCAGATTTGAAACAAAATGTTCCTGGGCAGGATTAATGGAGCCTGTCTGCCACATGATACCGATTTTTACCAGGAAGGGATTAAGGATTTTTATGGCCGTATTTTCAAATCCAAATTGAATAATTGCTCTTGACAGGATTTTTTCAAATTTATATTCATCAAGATCTATCATTGCAATGGTAAGATTTTCAATCAGACTTTCAGAATCAGGAAAATATTCGGACAGCTTATTGATATTTTCAGCAATTTCAACAGGCGAAAACTGAGCGATTTTAGAAATTTTAAATCCGTTCTTGTTAAGAATAGAAATGTTTAACAGTTTTTTCAGATCCGAGTCACAATAGGCCCTGATATTTGTTGAGGTCCTTTCGGGGTCAATGAGTCCGTATCGTTTTTCCCATATGCGTATTGTATGAGCTTTAATGCCCGTGAGCCGCTCAAGATCTCGTATGGAATAATTTGCCATGGGATTTTTTATTGTTTTGTCCTTAAAATTAGTATTATATAAAAACAATCACTGCTTAAACATGAAAATTGGAAAGTTTGTTTACAAAGTATCAGATTTTTCTGATAATACTGATTCCGTCACGAAAAGGAATAATTATATTTTCGACACGTATGTCGTTTTTTATCAGCTCATTAAATGCAATAATACCTTTTGTTTCCTTGTCATGGTACTTTTTATTGCAAACTACTTTTCCATTCCATAACACATTGTCTGCAAGAATAAATCCACCAGGATTGATTTTATCAAAACTCAATGTATAATAATCAACGTATTCCTGTTTATCGGCATCAATAAATACCAGATCAAATTGCATGTTAAGTGTTGGTATTATTTCTTTGGCATTGCCTGTGATAAGATCAATCTTTTCAGAAAGACCTGCTTTTTGAAAATATTTTTTTGAGTACCTGTTCAGTTCATCGTTTTTTTCGATGGTAATTAATCTACCGTCTTCAGATAGCCCTTTTGCAAGGCATATAGCAGAGTATCCGGTAAATGTACCGATCTCGAGTATGTATCTGGGTTTTATCATATAAGAGACAAGCTCAAGGAATTTTCCGAGAAGTGGTCCCGAAAGCATCCTGGGGTAAATTGCCTTCAGGTTTGTTTCGCGGTTAAGTTCAGTAAGAATTTCATTCTCGGGTGTGGAATGAGAGAATATATACTTTTCTATCAAAGGATTATTGTTGTCCATAACAAATTAGTAAAATATCAGGGATGAAAGTTGATTTGTAATAAGTACTTCATTTGCAATTTCTCTGATTTCATTGGATGTAATATTTTCTATTTTTTGTGCAACTTCATGAAATGGGTAAACTTTGTCAAACAATATCATACTGCGTCCGTTGGCTAACATTTGATTTTCGTTATGTTCCGCGGCTATCGCTATTTGACCGATCAGTTGTCTTTTTGCCTTTGACAGCTGAACTGTTCCCAGTTTTTGTTCTTTCAATTTTTTAAAATCGGAATGAATCAGATCAACGCATTGATTCAGGTGCTTTGTATCAGTCCCAAAATAGACATGAAATATTCCCACATCCGAATATGTTGAATAGTTCGATTCAATATTGTAAGCCAGGCCTTTTTTCTCGCGCAGTGTCATATTCAAACGTGAGTTCATTCCAGGTCCTCCCAGAAGATTGTTCAACAAATGCATTGCATATCTTCTTTCATCTTTGTTGCTGTATGTCTGGTTGCCGATAATACAATGTGTTTGGTAGGTGTTTTTTTTATTCTTTCTGTGCAATGGCTGATAAGATTTGAAATTGTATTCGTTCCGGTTTTTTTTCCGTTGTGCCTGATCAACATTTGAGAAATGCTTAATAAAGTATTTCAGAATACGGGGAAAGGGAACACTGCTAACACTTGAGACTACAATTTCATTGGTTGCATAATTGCTCATTACAAAATCAATAATATCATTTCTCGTATATGAATTCAGAACTTTTTTTGTACCAAGAATGTTTCTTGCAATCGGGTTTGTGTTAAAAACCAGTTCTTCAAAATCGTCATATATCTGGTCGGTTGGGGAATCTTTGTATGAGTTTATTTCATCAATAATGACCTCTTTCTCTTTTATGATTTCTTTCTGTGGAAAGACTGAATGAAACAATACATCGGAGAGCAAATCAAATGCCCTGGAATAATAATTATTAAAAAAGGTAGTGTAGATGCAAGTTTCTTCTTTTGTAGTGTAAGCATTCATTTCTCCGCCAACATCTTCCATCCGGCTAAGGATATGATATGCTTTTCTTTTTTTCGTACCCTTAAAAATAAGGTGTTCAATCAGGTGGGCCATGCCATGCTGATTTTCAAGCTCATCTCTCGACCCGGTGTTTATAAATATTCCGCAATGTGCAACAGGTGAATTTACAGCTTGATGAATCAATCGAATACCATTTTGTAAAACATGCGTATAATATTCCATTTTACCTGATCTGAATAAAAAAGAGTTACTAAATTATGAAATGATATTGTTATTCCTAACGAATTATTTCAATTATACAAGTGATTGTAAATTAAGGTTTTTGTAAAAATATGCAGGCATAATTTATGTAGGCATAGTGTTCAATTTTAATGGTATTTCCGTTTTGTCAAACACTTTTTTTTGTATAGATTTGCAGCGCTTAACAAAAAGGTGGCATAGCTCAGCTCCGAAAAACCAGAAATCTTTAATTTCATTGTTTTTCGAGAGTCCTCGAAAATCTAAACAACAGAAATGTTGTAAGATTTTCGGGATTGGTAGAGCAAGCAATTTGAAATAATATATATCTATGGTGGCATAGCTCAGTTGGTAGAGCAACGGACTGAAAATCCGTGTGTCCCTGGTTCGATTCCAGGTGCTACCACTTAAAATCAGAGTGAGAGTGAGAGCGAAGTACGAGCGAACACTCTCACTCTGATTTTCTCGCTCTCACACTTCCTTTGCATTGATCTATTTCAGTTGCAAGACGAGAGTGAGCGAAACACTCACACTATTTTATCCTTTAGTATAATCTATGCATTTCTTATATGCTGTTTTTAAACTTTGATTCCAGGTCATTGATCAATTGTATTCATACATTTCATCAACAAGTACTCGACTTCGCTTTTTTAAAGTTGTAAATTGAATTACGATTAGCTTTCCAACAGTTTTTATAACCCTGATCTGGATAGTTATGTTGTTAGTTGTAAAACCTTTTAAAATCCTGATTAACAGTATTGATGCAATATCATTAAGAATATTCATACTGTTTTGTATTCTTTATATGTCTTCTTCAGCCTTCTCACAAATGGCCGGTGAAAGTGCTTTTAAGATGCTGAAAGCAGCCGATCAACGGATCGGATTAAACATCAATAGTGATAAAAGCATTCAGCTTCATCCCTTTACTGACCATAAAAAGATCAGTGGATTGACAATTTGCGGCGATATTGAACTGCATTCCGATTCAAGCCTGGTGCGGGTGATCCTTATTGATGATCAGTTGAATGAATACCTTATTTATGAAGCATATCCCTTATTGACGGAAAATGTGTCTTTTGCAATTGATCAGAACGGGGAAGAAACGGCCATATTAGATAACATTATTCCGATGAGCATCACTATTGAAACAGTGGATGCTTCCATTCATTTGAAAGAAATAGAAACAAGGGGAGAAGATTTTTTTATGGCAAAGACCAGGAATAATAAATTGCAGCAACAGCAATCAGAAAAAATTAAAAGGATCAATCAATATATAGAAAGAAAAGGATTAAAATGGATTGCAGGTGAAACGGCCATTTCAGGAATGACTTACCAGGATAAACAGAAAATGTTCGGCGGCAAAGTTCCCAATTTGCAGGGTTTTGAATATTACAGGGGAGGGATATTTGTTTTGCCCGGAGTACTTGAAGAGAATACAGATGCGGAAAATACAAAGGCCATCACTCAAACCAAATCAGAATCCCCCTATGTGAAGGAATTCAGCTGGCGAAACCGGCATGGGCAGAACTGGGTAACTTCCGTTAAATACCAGGGGGGGTGCGGGAGTTGCTGGGCTTTTGCCGTTACCGGTGCAACAGAGTTACTGGTGAATTTGTATTATAATCAACACCTCGATCTTGATCTTTCCGAACAGGATGTTTTATCCTGCAGTGGAGGTGGCAGTTGTAATGGTGGTAGTTCATATTATTCATTAAGTTATATTATGAACACAGGAATTGTGAATGAAAGTTGCTTCCCTTATGCAACCAGTGATTTACCATGTGAAAATAAATGTACTGATCCGGCCGAAACAATTAGAATCGGTTCAAAAAGCATACACTCATCAGAAGATGAAAAAAGGAGAGAGATTATTAAAGGAGCAACTGCCGCATCAGTAGGTTTTTGGAACCATGTTATGACTTTAGTAGGCTATAAAGTTCTTGAGGAAGGCGATCTAATAAATATACATAATAATGGATTTGATGGATGGATAATTATCCAGGAGAACGATATATTGATGGGTCAAACAGCATGGTTGTTTAAGAATAGCTGGGGAACTAATTGGGGAGATGACGGATACGTTTATGTGGTGGGTGGCATATCCGCATCCTCTTTGCATGGGCCGGTGTATTCCGTTATTTATAATGATTCCGATATCAGATGTACCGATCAGGATGGTGACGGATATTATACCTGGGGAACAGGCACAAAACCGGCACATTGTCCTGATTGTCCCGATGAACCTGACGGAGACGACTCCGACGGATGCCTGGGACCCATGGATGAATTTGGAAATATTACTATTGTTTCAAGCACACCTGAACCGGTAGCTGAAGATACTTCTGTTGTTTATGGAGAAAAGGCACCTGATTTGACTGCTGCCGGGGAAAACATAAAATGGTATGATGATGAGAAACTTACCCATGTGATTCATACAGGTAACCTTTTTGTAACAGGTCATACTCAACCAGGAGTATATAGTTATTATGTAACACAGACTATTTCTGAATGTGAAAGCAAATCAAAAAATGTAAAATTAACAATAATAAATCCTGTTCCGCCACCAATGGCAGAGGATGTAATTGCAAATGTTTGTGATCCGATACCTAACCTGACTGCTGCCGGAGAAAACTTAAAATGGCATAATGCTCCTTCCAATCCATTTGTTGATTCCCGTGATGCACAAATATATAAAGCTGTTGGTATTGGTAATCAGAGATGGATGGCAGAAAATTTAAATTATTATACGCAAACAGGATCATGGTATTATAATTATGATAGTATGCAATATGCTGAAACATACGGAAGGCTTTATAATTGGGAAACAGCATGTGATGCGTGTCCTGAAGGATGGCATTTACCCACTGATAAGGAGTGGAAAGAACTGGAGATTTTTATTGGCATGTCAGAAGCTGAAGCAGATGGAGGTTTTGAACGAGGAATTCTGGAGGGAGGCAAGCTTAAAGAGAGGGGTACTATACATTGGTGTGAGCCAAATAATCTTGCTACAGATAATTATGGTTTTAAAGCTTTGCCTGGTGGAGAATATATGGATGCTGATGTATTTCAATGGATTAATTATAGTGGGACTTTCTGGACATCTACTGCAGGAACTGATCATGCAATCATACGCAGATTAAATAAAAATTACGGAAGTATTGACAGAGTAGGAATTTTTAAAGAAAGTGGATTGTCAGTGAGATGTTTAAGAGAATGGAACGGAATTATAGGTACCGGAAATACTATAACACCTGAATATAGCAAAACCGGAACTTATATATACTATGTGACACAAACTATAGATGGTATTGAAAGTGATCCTGATACAGTTAGGTTAATATTATATAATACTAATCCGTCTCCTATAGTCGAAGATGTTGGGATATGTTATGGTGAACCTGTGCCTGATCTGGTAGCTATTGGTAAAAATATAAAATGGTATAATAATGCAGATTTAATGACTGTGATACATACTGGAAGCGGTTTTACTCCAGGGGTAATACAGCCAAATACCTACATTTATTATGTAACACAAACAGTCTCAGACTGCGAGAGTCTTCCTGATACTGTAATTCTTAAAATAAATCCAATTCCTGCATCTCCGGATATTCAGAATACATATCAGTATGAAGCAAATGATGTGGTTTATTTGTCAGCTATAGGTGAAAATATTCGGTGGTATAATGATGAAAATCTTCTCTCATTGATTTATTCCGGGGATACTCTTATATTGCAACAATCAGATATAGGTGTTTATACTTATTATGTAACACAAACCATTTCAGGTTGTGAAAGTTTGCCTGATACAGTGACATTAAATATTATTCCATTACCTCCTGAAGCTGAAGATGCTACTGCAATAATTGGTCAACTGGCAAAACTCTCAGCAATTGGTAAAAATATCCGTTGGTATGATGATGCAGCTTTATCCAATTTAATTCATTCCGGTGATACATTTACAATACGACCTATAGATATAGGTACTCATACTTATTATGTCACACAAACCATTTCAGGATTTGAAAGTTACCCTGATACAGTTATATTAACAACAATAATAAATCCACCAAAATCAGAAGATGTATCAATCTGTGAAGGAGAGATGCCTGTATTAACTGCTGAAGGAGAAAATATTCAATGGTATGATGTCTCTTTGAATCATTTTATAGATACACGGGATGGTCAAAGATATAGTGCGACTTTGATAAATGGTTATATCTGGATGGCTGAAAATCTGAATTATTATACCCCTTCAGGTTCATGTTATTATAATACAGATAGTATTTCCTATGCTGATCCTTACGCCAGACTTTACAACTGGGAAACTGCTAAAGAAGTGTGTCCCAGTGGATGGAGGCTCCCCAGCGATCATGACTGGAAAGACCTTGAAGTATTTCTGGGCATGGCTCCAACAGAGCTTAATAACTTTGGATTCAGGGGTACAGACGAAGGTGGAAAACTAAAATCAACGGGATTTGATTATTGGCTGTACCCAAATGAAGGAGCAACGAACGAGTATGGTTTCAATGCCCTGGGGGCAGGAGATGGTGGATATTTGGATTGTTTCGCGCTAAAAGAAAAAGCATCGTTTTGGACATCAACAAGTTGGGGTATAAATACGGCTATTCTGCGCGTTCTTTCATACTCCAACGCATATATTGAAAGAGGCGAGAGAGATGATGCAAGTACAACTTCAGTCCGCTGTATGCGCGAAATACCAGAACCAGTTGCTTTAGGCAGCGTTTTTACTCCTGGTATAACAGAACCTGGAACATATAATTATTACGTCACCCAAACTGTCAATGGCTTTGAATCTCCGGCTGACACGGTCGTCCTTACCATTCATCCTGTTCCCGATGTTCCGATTGCATTCGATGATGCAGTTTGTGAAAACCAGGATGCTGTCGTTCTCATGGCTGAGGGTGAGAATATCAAATGGTATGCCGATCTGGATACTGTATCCCTGGTTGATGAGAGAGACGGACAGGAATACCTGACGGTAAAAATCGGAAATCAATGGTGGATGGCCGAGAACCTGAATTACGGCTTCATGATCGGTCATACCTTAGAACAAACGAACAATGATATTGCTGAGAAATATTGTTACAATGACAACGAAGAAAACTGCCATACCTATGG
>Ga0315533_1000127_pt1 | contig 70972 bp, 59 predicted proteins | sample SalMarSW160130MG_FD_203081 | JGI IMG/M metagenome (GOLD analysis project Ga0315533, IMG submission 203081) | Salt marsh sediment microbial communities from the Plum Island Ecosystem LTER, Massachusetts, United States - Salt Marsh Sediment SW1601-30 ...
TAATGCATTGACGTAAATTAAAAGATATTATTTCACCATTTCGCCATGCTTTCAGCCAATCGGGTATCTTATCTGTGAATTTTGTAATTTCTGGAAAATGTTTATCAGAGGGAGGATGATCTGAGATTAAATGAGTAAAAAATTTTAATGGGTTCAATTTATCTTCTGGTAAATCTATTGAATCAAGATAATTTGCAAAATTCTTAATTAAATCATGAAATAATTCAGGTGGTTTTGATTTATTAGAAAAATATTCATTTAAAAAGGATTTAATGGTAATTTCAAGGTCTTGTCGGTATTTTTCTTCAAAGGGGATATCTAAAAGTAAGAGTGATGTTAATTCAGTTAAACTTCTATCATCGATTCCTTTATTTGTTATAGGTGGTAAGTAGGGGATGGAAATATGGTCCTGTGGGACTCTAATATACCTATTAATCAGATATAGTCGATTTTGGAATATATTCTGCAAATTAAATATTATTGTGCCTACATCCTTAATTTGATTTACTATATTTACTGCCTCAACACTCTTACCCGCCCTCCAGCTTCCGATAAGTAGCGCATGATTCTTAAGAATATTTTGATCGAAATAGCAATCACGATTGGTCAATACTCCATTGGAGATATGTCTGCCTATATTTATCATTTTTTATTCTCTTTTTGAATATTATTTTTTTTCCAATTAAAGTTGAAGTAAAACGAGGATATATAAAGAAAAAATAGACTTAAAAGCAATTCATTTTTTTTCTTTTTCTTTAAATAATTCTATTTTAATTCAGGGTTAATGCAATAAATTATAAAAATTAATTTAGAAAAATACTAAAGTATTGGAGATGATTTATTATGAAAATTAATGGAGAAAAGACAATTTTTGGTGGGAATATTAAAACCCCAGAACAGTTTATAGAAGATCTGTACAAGAGGGTTTCATCTACTTTCAATAAATATTTAGAAGTGCGAGATGAAGAATTTCAGATAAATCTATTAGCAGGCTTCGTAAGCGGCTTAATGAACAGATTAAAAAGGGTTTGTGAAATAGACACATAACTATAGAAGAATGAAATTATAAAGAGATGGTAAGAAATTAGTACAGATGGGTCAAGCGAAATTAATAAATTATATGAAATGGCATTTACTTATGAAGAAAAGGAAGAATTCGATAAGAGAGATAGAGTTCTTAAAAGATTAATTCAATTAACTCCTCAAAGTGGGGATGATTGGACTAAGAAGGGATTTACTTATGAATTACTTAAAAAACAGGATAAAGCTCTCTATTGCTATAAACAAGCAGTAAAATTGGAACCAGCAAACCCGCAATATTGGAGAAATGCAGGAGATATATATTATAAAAAAAAAGATTATGAACATGCGTTAAAGTATTATAAAAAAATGGTAAAATTGGATTCTGAGCACGGACCGAGCTGGAATTGCTTAGGTTTATGTTATCATGATATAGAAGATTATGATAATGCTTGTAAATGCTATAAAAGAGCAGTTAATTTGGATTCTACGGATGCAGTTGCATGGTATAATTTAGGAGTAGTATTTGAAGAGAAAGGAAGGGATGAAGAAGCAGACAGGAGTTTTAAAAAGACACTTGAGATTGGCACCACTTCCACCTCGATATTATTAGATATCGGTTATTTCTATTATCAAAAAGAGAATTTTACTAAAGCTGTTAAATGTTTAAAAAAAGTAGTTGAGTTGGAACCAGATAATTTTAACGCATGGAAATATATGGCACGTGTATTTGCTGATGAGAAAAAACATGATTTAGCGATTGAATGTCTAGAGAAAGCACTAAAGATTGATCCCTATTATGCACCGAGTTGGAATAATTTAGGGATAGAATACTCTGAAATTGGAGATAATGAGAAGGCTATTGAATGTTATAAGGAATCAATCCAGCTAAACCCGGACAAGGCTATCACGTGGAATAATTTGAGAATTGCATATTATGCTGTAGAAGATTATGAGAAAGCAGAGATGTGTTATAAGAAAGCAGTGGAATTGGATCCGGAGAGATCGGTAAATGCAAAGAAGAAGAGAGAGTATAATGATGACAAATCTTATTTCATTTAATTATTATTTTTCATACTTGAATTTTTCTTTAAATATGTGTATTTCAAAATGCTTAATACAAAAAAGATATTGAATTGAGAGACTAAATCCTACAAAACAATTGTTTTTTTAGAAGATAATTATATGAACTCGAATTAGAAGATTATTGCAAAAATAATTTTTTTTAAAGGGCGATAAATTTTAAATATGAATCTATCCTCTAAAATTTTTGGTCAACATTAATAATATTAAAGAAATCCAAAAAAATCCTATAAATGGGATTTGATTGTCATAAAATTTAGAATATAAATCATAAATTAATGAAATTGAGTAAGCATGAAATATTTAAAACCTGATAAAGTTTCTAAACCTGTTGCAAAAATAATTTTGAATTTTTTTAATTCTGCAGAGACAGCTGAAGAAATTGCTGAAGTTATTGAAATTCCTGAAAGAAGAGATATTGGAATGAAAATCGCCAACAACATTTTAGAAATCAGAAACCAGAAAGGTGATTTTACAGATCTTAAACAGATAGATGAGATTTCATATATTGGACCAAAAAGATTCACTTATATTATAAATAGTCTGAAGAATGATAAACAATTTAAAGAGAAAGTTGAAATGAAAATAGAAAATGAAAACGAACCATTAATAAAATTTGAAAGTGATGTATCCGCACCCATTTTACGTTATGACCTTCCAAGCCCGTCCTCTTATGAGGGTAAAGTATACATTGAGACTGATATTGGTGATGGATATTTTAACGAGGAGACAGCTAAAGCCGAACCTGATTATCAAGAAATTTTAAGTTCTAATAAAGATGAAATAAATGAATATCTTTTAAATTCCAGAAGGCAAGATTTAGAAAAAGATTTATCGCCCTTTCTTATTGTTGATAAGGATTTAGCAGAAGAAGTATTGGAATTGGAGTATCCTGCCACATATACTTTTGATAAACAACCAGTTGGCACTAAAGGCACAAATATTGATTTTGTTGATAGTTGCAGCTCTACAAATCATACGATAATTCATGAAGGTATAGGAGGTCATAGTAATGTATTACTACAAAGTTCTAACAATTCTCAACAGGAATTTACTCATAATTTCAAAAACCCTGAGTATCCGGGTGTACGAGAGTTTTGGATAAGGATAGAACAAGGGAATTTTACTTTACATTTAATTGATAATAATTCTGGAAAAAAAATTCAAATAAAGTCAGATACTGAACGTGGGATTCTATGGTTTAACTTTGGTCCTGGTTGGGGGGGTGGAGCCCGAATTTCCAAAAATCGATGGTATCATATAAAATTGAATTGGAAAAATAATTTGACTTGGGTGTGGATTGATAAAAAATCTTGTGGTGGATGGGGAACTCACCGTGATGAAATATTTGTAGAAAATTTTCGAATTATTGCACATAAAAATTCAAAAATTTATATTGATGCTTTTGGAGATCCTAACGATCCTAATTATACAATTGGGGATAATTTTGCAGGAATACCAACCAGAGAAGCTTTACTTGATTTTATCCAAAAATATAACACTGAATATCACGATTTACTAGAAGATATAGAAGAAGAAGTTGATGATCAAGGTAATATTACAAATTTTGCTCTTGAAACGAAAAATAAATTATTTTCTTATTATATTCAAACAACTTTAAATATACAGAGTAGAATACCAATATTTTATCGTACAATGAGTGGAAAATTACAGATTAAATTTGTAGATGTGCCTAGGGAAGCTAAACCTAGAACTCTTTTTGTGGAAACCCATCGGCTAACAAATTTTCCTGGAGATTATGGGGCCGGGACAACTATTAAAACTTTTTCTCTCCTTCCAAGAGAGACTACAGAAATTAGTATAAAAACATGGAAAAAAACTTCGATAGAAACAAAACGGGCATCTTCAGTTTTGGATTCCTATACAGAGGAGAAAGCAGATGAGTTTGGAAGATCAATTCAAAAAGAAAGTGCTAGATCTTCTAAAGTTGATAAATCACTTTCTTATAGTGTGAAAGCAAGTGCAAGTGTAAATTGGGGATGGGGGAGCGCAAGTGTTAAAGGGGGTGTCGAAGGAAGTGCAAAATCAGCTCGAGAAGAAGCAGCAAAAAGTGTCATGAATGCTAATAGAAAACATGCTCAAAGTGCAAGTGCTAAACGTGAAGTTAATATAGATACAAGTTTCGAAAAAAGTGTGGAGACAGGAATAGAGACATCTATTATGAGAAAAATAAGAAATTTAAACGTTACAAGGACTTTAAATTTCACATTTCGTCAGATGAATCAGCAATTTCATTCGATTCTGCACCTTACTGATCTGCGTATTGCATTTTATAATGGATATCCTGGAAGTTATAGAGAATATGCATTAAATGAAATTGGAGAATTAGTTCATGATTTTATGATTGATGAAGAAAACAGTTATGAGTATTTAAAAAGTAAAATTTTAGAAGCATATGGGAGAATCTATGATGAATTAGGTAATCCAATAGAGATACAAGGGAATGTTATTGATTACTTAGGAAAATCAAGGGCTTTAATAGAAGAAATAGATTTAAAAGATGGTAACCGTCCTTATTTGAGAGTTATACCCCCCTTAAACGGGAAAGGAGAACCCTTAGGTCAACAAGATTATATTATGCGCCAGAAAACAAGTGATCACGAAGCTGATATCAGATATCTCGATGGCATTATTTTAGCTAACGAATCTATTACCATGAAGACCGATGGTGTTATCGTTGAAGCCCTAATGGGAAGAGTAAACGCTTTAGATAATTATTCATACAATTATAGAAGAGAAAAAATAAGAAATAAGAAATATGAAAATAAACGTATAAAAACTGGAATTGATTTGGTAGAAAAATTAATAGATAAAAAGGAGTACGAGAAAGCAATAATTGCGTATAAAGAAACTTTTGGAGTTGAACCTGGTATCGATGCAGTAAAAGGATTATTCACATACCAAATGTTAGAATCTTCAAAATAATAAAATTTTAAAATTTTATAAGAGCTGATAAAATTATGTTAAAAGAGTTAAATGAAGAACCATTATTAAAATTTGAAAGTGATGCTACAGCACCAATATTAAGATATGACTTACCAAGTCCTTCTTCTTATGAGGGTAAGGTATATATTGAAATTGATCTTGATTCTGGTATTTTTAAACATGAAGTTGCACATAAAATTCCAAGTTATTATGATATTCTCAATTCTAATAGGGAAGAAATACAGGAATATCTAATAAATTCGAGAAAGGAAGATTTAGAACGAGACCTTACTCCTTTTATAACTATAGAAGAATTTACAAATGAAATTACAGAACAAGAGAAAAAACAAATAATATTAGAATATATTAAAACTCAAAATACACAGTTTATAGATTTATTAAACCTTATAGAAGAGGAATTTGATGAAAATGGAAATGTTATTAATTATGCACTAGAAGCAAAAAATAAATTATTCACCTTTTATGTTCAAGCTTCTTTACATATTGAATACAAAATACTAACATTTTATCGAACAATGGGTGGTAATTTAAAAATTAAATTTGTTGATGTCCCTCCAAAGCCAGAGCCTAGATTATTTTTTGTGGAGACTTATAAGCTAACAAATTTACCAGGAGACTATGGCGCTGGAACAACATTAAAAACCTTTTCACTGCTTCCAAGAGAAATGACAGAAATCAGCATAAAAACATGGAAGAAAACTTCATTAGAAATGAAAAAAGCATCTTCAATATTGGATTCTTATACCACAGAGAAAGCTGATGAATTTGAATCATCTATTCAAGCTGAAAGTGCTAGCAGTTCTAGAGCCGAAACGTCCTTATCTTATAACATTGAAGCGAGTGCAAGTGCAAACTGGGGATTTGGACGTGCAAGTGTTACTGGAAAACTTGGTGGGAGTGTAAAATCTGTGAGAGAAGAATCAACGAAAAATGTGATGAATGCCACTGCAAAACATGCACAGAATGCTAGTGCTAAACGTGAAGTAAACATAGATACAAGTTTCGAAAAAAGTGTGGAGACTGGAATAGAAACTTCTATAATGAGAAAAATAAGAAATTTAAATGTTACAAGAACTTTAAATTTCACGTTTCGTCAGATGAATCAGCAATTTCATTCGATTCTACACCTTACTGATCTACGTATTGCATTTTATAATGGATATCCTGGAAGTTATAGAGAATTTGCCCTTAATGATCTTGGTCATTTAATTAATAAATATTTCAAGAAATATAAAATTCATTATAATTTGCTGAGAAATATAATTTTAAAAGAATATGGGAGAATTTATAATGATCAGGGAAAACCTATAGATATGCAAGGTCATGTTTTTGATTACCAAGGAAATCCAAGAGCCCTTGTAGAGGAAATAAATTTAGCTGATGAAAATATTTCTTATTTAAGAGTGATACCCCCCTTAAATGGGAAAGGAGAACCCTTAGGTCAGCAGAATTATGTTATGCGCCAAAAAACAGAAGATCAACCTGAAGATATGAGATATCTAGATGGTGTTATTTTAGATAGGGAAGTTATTACCATGAAAACTGATGGTATAATTGTTGAAGCGTTAATGGGAAGAGCAAACGCTTTAGATGATTATTCATATGATTATAGAGTCGAGAAAATCCGAAAGAAAAGATATGAAAATGATAGAATTAAATTAGGGTTAAAATTAGTTAAACAATTAATAAAAGAAGGGCAGTATGATCAAGCAATAAAAGCTTATAGAGAAACTTTTGGTGTGGAACCCGGTCTTGAAGTAATAAAAGAATTATTTAAAACTCCAAAAAGTGAGTAAAGAAAGAAAAACTTATTAGTATAGAAAATTATTGGAAGTAGGTGAAAAAACAATAAGTCTAGATGATACGGAGACATCAGATGAAAATACAGAAACACCGGATGATACGGAAACACCAGATGAAAATACAGAAACACCGGATGATACGGAAACACCAGATGAAAATACAGAAACACCGGATGATACGGAAACACCAGATGAAAATACAGAAACACCGGATGATACGGAAGAACAAGATCAAACTGAAGCATATAAAAGAGACATAAATAATTTAATTAAACGTGCAGGAGAATTCATCCGAAAACCTTTAGATCTTAAGGATTTATCAAGACAAAGAGATTTTGGTCATTTTATCGAAAGAGAATTTAAAAAATTTTGTAATAAGCCACCATCTTTAGGGATAGATGTAAGTCTAACTAAAAAAACTCCTGACATTCCTGAATATAATACAGATATTAAATCTTCTAAGAATGATCCACCTAGTCATGGTGCAAAATTGACAGATATTAAAGAAAAATTTTATGGTCTAAAATATAATCTCCTTGTCTTTAATTATAAAATAAATGGAGATAATTTAGTATTTTCACGAGTTATGTTTATTCCCAAAGAAATTACTGGTGATCATCGTGCAACATTTAGAATTTTAGATTTTTATAAACAATTACAATATACAGAACCGGATGATCTTAAGGAATGTTTAGAAGATTTAACTAATGAAAATGTACTTCCAGAATTAGATATTTCAGAAATTAACCGTATAGTAGATGATATTTTGAGGGATCCTCCAAAGTATTTTGGTTATTTAACTTTATCAGGTGGTCAATGGGAAATTGGATATAACGAATTTATGAATTTTGTTCCAAATTGGATAGATGATGGATACCTTGAAAAAATGGGAATAAGAATAATTAAAAAAGAAGAGGAAGAGAATAAACAAAACGAAAAGAAAAACAATCAACAAGACCATTCTTCTCCTAAGGAAAGTTCTACAGAGGAAATGATGTATGAGAACGAAAATAATCAGTAAAATAAACAAATTCTAATAAAGATTTATTTTTATTTTTATTTTTAAAATATTCAAAATCAAAAATACATTACTAAAGGAAGTTTATTTATATTATTTTCAGTTCTCTTCTTGGATAATTGTTCCTTAGTATTATTCTTGAGTATGTCCAACGCTTCTTTAGCAGGGGTATAATTTGGATCAATTTGAACAACTTTTTTTAGGCATTTTATTGCTTCATAATATAGACCTTTTTTGACATAGATACTTGCAAGACTATACCATGGAGTAATGTAATAATTTTTAAGTTTGATTGATGTTTTATAACAAAATTTCGCTTTTTCAAAATCATCTACAAATGTATAATATGTTCCAAGATTATTCCATGCAATTTCATTATTAGTGTCAAGCTCGACGGCTTTTTTAAGATAATTTTTAATTTTATTCAGATCAGGACAATAATCGGGAATATTTTTAATCATCTCCATATACACATTTCCCAAATCAATATATCCACTAGAATAATCCGGGTGTTTTTCGATTACTTTAAGAAAGCATAATTCGGCAGATTCATATAATTGATTATGTAGCAAACCGTATCCCAATAGTGTCCATATTTCTTTAGAAATTGAGATATTTAATAATTTCTTGAATAATTCTACAGAAATTTTACCTTTTTTAATGGATTCTACAATACAATTGACTGCACGATTATACATTTTGAAGGATATTACTTTCGCTTGGTCATAAACAGTAAGAAATTTCAGATGAAATGTTAGTGCTTTCAAGAATTCTTTCCGTTCAATTTTAATTACTCCCAAAGTGAAGTATGATAACCAGAAATTGGGATCTACTTTTGTTGCTTCTATATAACAAGCTTCAGAATTGTCCAATAAACTCAGATCTTTAGTTGATGATTGAAGAACATAGGAATGATGGTATGCTCGACCTAAATTAGAAAGTGTTAATATATCTTGGGGATCAATTTCTAATGCTTTTTTATAATAGACTATTGCTTCTTGGAAATTTCTTTGTTCAAGAAATTTATTACCCAATAGATAATGTCTTTTCACTTCTTCATTTTCCGATATATTCCATTTATTATTTTTTTTCTCTCGATTAATTTTCGTCATAATAAACTCCAATTTTTATAGAAAATTAATGGTTATACTCTTCTTAAAATAAATCTATTTAAAGAGAAAAAATTCTTTCAACAATTATTATCTTTCTTTAAATATAGAACTGGAGTGTTATCATATCGAGAATTAACTAAAATTGCATAATTCATGATAATATTCTCCCAATTGATATAAAACAATTGCTTTTTTAGAGAGAAAGTGAGTTTAATTCGATTTAATCTCTCTTGGTTTTCATTTTTTCTTTATATATCTTCATTAAAAATATGATTCAAAGCAATTTTTTCAAATTTTGAATATAAAATTGCAGGAGGTGAAAAATCATAAAGTGGGCTGAGATTAATAATGAGTGGCTGGAGGGTTTCACAAAAGCTCTTATCGAATATTTCTTTTCAAAATAAGTATATTATTTTTATTTTTTTTAATTCTTTAGAAATTTAATCTTAATTATTTAGTTTTTTCTCTTTTTTTAATAGTATCTTTCCGATCCGTTTTTATTTAAATAATTAGAATTTAATCTGAAATTATTATGATGAATTTTAGAATTAATAACATGGGAATTGAAAATATTGCAATTAATGCGCAATTTGAGGAATTAAGAGATAAGTTAATATGTGAGATTAAGAATCAAGAATCTTTTCTTCATAATAAATTCCAATCTGAGAAAATTAGAACACAACTCTCCTGTATTAATAGCATTAAAAAATTTGTTCTTAAGACCAAGGAAATAACACCTGAAGACTATGATGTTATCTTAAATTATCTAGCGATACAGGTAGGTTCAGTATTAAATGATAATTATTAAATGATAATTTCAATGGAACTTTTTAAACAAAAAAATGGAATAGAAATCTTTTTATAGTTAGTTTTAAAATAATATTGGTAAGGATAAAGTCAAAAGTTGCATCTCCTCCCATAATGGATTTTTGTCTTTTGGTTGGTGTGGATTAATTTCACACCCATTTTCGCCCTCCTCCTCCCCCTATTTGTTTTGCTGGGCGGAGAAGCATTAAAGACTTTATCCTCCCTTATTTAATAGAACTTCATTCTTATCATCTATTTTTTACTTAAATATGAACATCTTAAAACTCTCATAGATTTGCAATTTAAATACTTAGAATTTAAATATAGCTTGATATTGATTTTTTTAATATTTTCAATTTTATTATACAACAGAAAAAGCATTATCACAAAGAAATATAAAGAGGGCTGAAATTTAGTTGATAAATAAGAGAATTAAAATATCTGGATTAATTATTATTTTAATTTTTGTTATTCTTAATTTCTTTATATATAATTCTTCTATGGATTATTTGAATAAAAGAAAAAATACTCAATCTATATTACTTAAAGCTTCTTTAATCGTAAGTCCGATTCATATTGATAACAATTGGACAGAAACAAAAGATACATATTATTGGTGCACGGGTTCGGGGTTATATACTGATCCTTATGTGATAAAAGATTTAACTATCGATGGCACAGGTCTTGAAACTTGTATATTAATTGAGAACTCAGCTTATTATTTTAGGATTGAGAATTGCACGGTTTTTAATTCGGGTTTAGGCAATTATACTGACAATAAGTTTGAAGCGGGAATTAAATTAATGAATACTCGAAACGGAAAGATAATAAATAATAACTGTTCGGGAAACAATGGTGTCGGTATAATGTTATCAAATGGCTGTAATTATAATTCAATCTCAGGAAATTCTGTATCTAATAACGGACAGAATGGAATATTGATATTCGGAGATTGTTATAATAATTTAATCTCCCAAAACAACGTAAGCACAAATGACCCTTATGGGATTTATTTGAATTATAATTGTAATTACAATAATATATTAAAGAATAATATTAGTGAAAATGATAATGGTATTACAATTTTTAGTGGGTGTCTAGAAAATAGCTTTCTGGACAATAGAGTTGAAAATAATAATAATTCTGGAATTGAGGTAAATAATTTCTGTGATTATAATAATTTTTCAAGGAATATTATCCAAGATAACGGTAAATGCGGAATAAATATAACAGTAAATTGTAGTTATAATCTCGTTTATAATAATTCTTTTAGTAGAAATTTAAAAAACGCAATTGATAATGGAACAAATAATCATTGGAATATCTCATTGATAGGCAATTATTGGAGTAATTATAATGGTATAGACTGGAATGATGATGGCATAGGAGATACCCCTTTCGAGATTTGGGGCTCAGCCGAGAGTAAGGATTTTCTACCAGTTTGGGATGATGGCTATAAAACACTATTATTTATCTGTTTAATTATAATTGGCTTAATAACATCGGGAGTAGGTGGAATTACAATATTTGTTTTATTTAAGAAAAGAATAATTAAGGATGAGAAAATAACCTATGTGGGTATACTTCTAATAATTCTTATCTTGTTTTTTCTGATGAGTATTATTTAGCTTATTATAGAGTAGAAAATTTTACAATTATATCTTGAATGGAAATTTATTTTTTAATTTACAATTTAATTATCTTCCATACTCTTATAATATATATGATAAAGTCCTCGTTCTAATGCTATGTACACGCTAAGTTTTTTAGCGGGGATTTTTTTAAAAATTATATTGAATATAATACATGTTTTAGGCACGGTCGTAAGGAGAAATTTTTGCAATTACCTAATACTAACCTTTATATCTGCCCAATATGTCAGCAAGAGGGGGTTCTCAAGTCTCTTGCTCGAGAGATTTACGTGCAAATTAAAAGGGCAATTATTTCAGATATTCATTGCTTAAAATGTAATATATCAATGTACAAAACCAACTTAAAATATTGTTTTAAATAATCTTAGAAGTGTTATTACAAATATGAAGTAAAATCGGATAATGGATATTATCCCGAGTGTAAAGATTTTATGAATAAAATTCCTGAAGACATTAAGATCAATTTTATTAAATAATTTTAAATTTTATAATCCGATACCTTTTCTTTATTTATTAATTTAAAGTTCTTTTAGTTTTGTAATTAAATTCAATATTTTTTTCGCGAAATGAATTTAGAAAATTATTGAGGATAGTAATACGAATTTTTTTTTTAGAGAATCAAGAAAATAAAGAGAACATGAAATTTTTAAACATATTTCCTTTTTATCTTTTTCTTTATATTTAAGATAATTAATATTATTGTCGCAATTCCGATGAAAAGAATATAAATAATTGAATAAGAAGGAATATTATAATTAGTAGAAAATCCATTATCTTCAGATGATATATCTAGAGTAATATTATTCATTGCTGAAGCACATGATTCTATTGCATTATTTAAATTTTGTTCAATTCGATCATAATATAATTGATGTGTAATATTGCTATCTGCTATTCTCTGAGCGTATGTAAGTTTTCCAGTCCATGAGAAAAAATTATTATGAAGCCATAAGGCGTTTCGAATAGTAGATTCCGATGGATTTGGATCATAATATGTGTCCCAAGCTAAATCTATTGCAACATCGTAAGGTTTTTTGTTATCAATATTCACACTAAAAATTTTAAAAAACTCTTCCATATTATCGTATTCATTTGTTCTAGTCTGAACATAACCCTCTATTGTTGAATGATGTTCATCAAAATCAACATTATGTGGAGGGACGTTATTTTCAGCTACATGAGCATACATAGACACATCGGCAATATAGTGAGTCATTGCTCCAAGATAAAAAGCTGCTTGATCTAGTTTTTCTTCCTCAATACAGGAATCTGCAAGATCTCCACATAATTTTGCCCGAATTGCTGAATCATCTTCATTATGTGATATTGTTCCATTCTCGAAAAAGTAGATATGATGATATGTAGTATCTCCAAAACCTTCAATAATTTCGCCATTCAAGGTCATATTAACACCAGAATTGTCTGGAGCTTCGGTTCCTACGAAATATATTTCTTTTCTCAGTTCCAACCAATTCCATTTGGATTCATTTAGATTTAATAGCGCATTTAAGGCGGCATCTGCGATCCAATCGTGTGTTCCATAGTTATCTTCATAATCATAATTAATATAAGTATATGCATAAGCAGAACCACTGTTCCCATTATTCCAAGCATTTCCATAATTAAGAAAAGTTAAGAAAATTAAAAATCCCAGTAGTAAGCATAAAGATTTTGATGACTTCATATTTCTTTTATTTAATCAGATTAATCATATTTATATATATTTATTAATTTATTTTTAAAAAAGTTTAATATAGAAATTGAAGATTCCTAGTAATAAGATATCTCAGATAATTTCTTTGAAAAAACAATATCTTAGCAATAATGAAATTTCAAAGAGATTAAAAATAAGCCTTCCTACAATTCGAAAATATCTAAGAGAATTTTTTACTGATTATGAGAAATATAAACTTGCCAGATCTTCAGAAGAGATGATAAAAAAGATGATTGATATGAAGAAGGAGAGAAAAACTAACAGAGAAATTGCCTTAGAGTTGAATTGTACTATTCAGACAGTTGGTAGAAATCTTAAAAAATATATGATTGACTATGAAGATAATAAGCCTAACAAAATTCCCAGAAATATAATTGATAAAATGATCGAATTAAAGAAGAAAGGAAAGACAAACTTAAAGATTGGTCAATTACTAGACTGTGATTATAAGATTGTCGGCGCGAAACTAAAAATCTATATGGAAGATTACGAAAAATATAAATTGCGAAGACTTTCTGAAGAAAAGATTAAGTTTATGATTAAATTAAAGAGGCAAGGAATGACAAATCTTACAATTAGTAAAGAATTAGAATGTGATAATAAAATAGTTGGAAAATATCTCAAAAAATTTATGCCCGATTACAATAAATATAAACTCTTAGCGATAAGAAATGAAAGAGATCTTCGAAAGATTTCAAAAGATTCCTAGAAAACCTGTTCTTTTTTTACTTGTTATTACAGAAAAATTTACTAAACAGTATTCTTATCGAAGTTAACGAAGATAATAGTTTGGACAGCCGTTTAGAATCTTTAAAGGTTTGGGATCTCCTAAAGTTTCACTTTTATGGTCTATTATTTTATCAATAATCAATGCCAAATTATCATTGGGTTAAGGGGAAATTAGACCTTTTTATAAATTTTTGACCAACTTCTAGAGATTTAATCAAATTAAAAGGAAAAAAAAAGAAAAGATTGGTTATTATTTATTCCTCCGCTTGAAAGAAAGACATCATAAAAGAGACATTTATTGGAAGCATTCACGTGAAAGAGCTTTACTAAAAGTACTTTATAGCTAATAATATGTCTTCCTTAGTAATCTTTTTTCGTTTACTATGTTTTGTTAACTTCAAAGCGGTTTCAGTTATTGATTTACTGGCAACACCCAACCAATCGATTAATTCATCAACAGCGTCGCGTGCAACGATTGTAGCACCACTGTTTTTCATTAATCGGCGGATGGGGCTCCATGAAAAGTATTCTGCCATAATTTTTCACACTTTTTTATTTTTTTTATTAATTTTTTATTTTATATTTATATAAAAATTTGTGTTTGAATTAATATATTCTCTTCAAATATTTAAAGATTTTGGTGTGTATTGAAAAATAGTAAAAAAAAAGTGAGAAAAATTGAAATATTTTTGTCGAGTCATGGAATTTGTTAATCTGGTAAGAGATAATTTTTTTAATTAAATTTCATCAGCTGACCAAAATTTGTAGCCAATTAATAATATTTGTAATGATTTTTATATATTTTTTATTTATGGGATTAAATTTTAGAATTAAAGTAGGTTTTTATAAAAATGTGAGATAGAATATTAGAAAAAATATTAAAAGATATGAGAAAACTTTTACTATTTGTTAAGTAGATTTATAATTTATTTGGTAAAATTTATTTTAATCTAAATCAAATTGAACTATTATGATAAATCCAAAAGATTTCTTAGAATTTCTAAAGAGAAGAAGAAGTATAAGAATGTTTCAGAATAAGATGATTCCAGATGATGAAATTGAAATGATTTTAAAAGCAGCAAGATGGACACCCAGCGCTTCAAATAGACAGCCATGGCAATTTATAGTTATAAAGGATAAGGAATTGTTAAAAACTCTTTCAAAAATAACGATTTATGGGTATTTTATGGCGCAAGCACCAGTAGCCATTGCTATTGTGGGTAAGATTTCAGAAAGTCCAAATTGGTATATTCAAGATACTACACTGGCTTCAATGAGTATAATACTTATGGCTTGGTCTCTAGGTATTGGAACATGTTGGATTGGCAGTTTAGATCGAGAAAAAACTAAAGAATTGTTAAACCTAGATAAAAAGGACTATTTACTTACAGTATTACCATTGGGTTATATTAAAGGAGATATTCCTAAACCTACACCGCGTAAGGAATTAAAAGAAATAAAAAAAGAAATTTAAAAATATTATATTAATAATCTGAATTAAAACATATCTTTTTGAATAGAATTTTCAATTTCTTTATCGATTTCATCATTTGGTTTTTTGACACATCCTATTTCTGCTATTGTTTGAAGTCCTGTTGGACTTACCGTTTCCTTTATATCGTTACAAATCTTTGGTGGACTATTTGGATCAGCACCTGTCCCAAATATGATAAGTTTTTTGCCTTGTAGATTCAATTGGTTAACTTTTTTCAAGAATTTTTTAAAAGTCATCGCCATTTGACCACCATGAGTTGGAGAACCCAACCCGATAATATCAAAACTTTTAATAGAATCAATTGATTTGAATTCTTTATCCCGATAAATTTCGACTGAAGTCCCCAGATCTTCCAATCTTTTCATAATTTTTTCTGCTAATAATTTTGTGTTTCCAGAGCGTGTATCATAAATAATAATTGCTTTCGACATTTTTTATCACTCTCTAAAAATAATGTAATATAATATCTGGAAGACCTTAAATAACTTTTTCATCATTTTGAAAGGTAAATAAAATTACTTAAAATTTTTTAAGTTCCATAACAAATAATCTTTTATTTTTAATGATTCTGGAATTTCTAAAGGTTTAAGATAAAAATTCTTTTATAACTTCTTTGAATTCCTTGAGATTTAATGGTTTTGAGAGCGATTTATTAAACCTGGCACTGGCAAATACGGATTCCCTATTACCTTCAACTGGAGAAGAAGAGGCGGCAATGATTGGAGTCTCTTTAAATTTATCTATTTTACGGAGTTCTTTACAAATATCAATTCCTTTTAATTTTGGAAGGTTATTATCTAAAATAATAAGATCAGGATTCTCAGATTTTATCATTTCTAAGCCTTTATCTCCCCGAGTTTCATAGAAAACTTTAATATTTGGGATTTTCTTGAAGATAGCTTTATATAATTTGATATTGGTTTCGTTATCTTCGATAATAAAAATTTTTTTTGTCAATGATTTTCCCTCTTATACTAAATTATAAACTTTTTGTCAAATAATAACATAATAATAATAAATTATTTCTATTTAAATTAAATGGAGAAAAACTTCAATTGAAATATATTTTTGGTCCAGTTCCATCTCGACGGTTGGGAAATTCATTAGGGGTTGATCCAATCCCTTCTAAAACTTGTAATTTTTCATGTGTTTATTGTCAATTAGGAAGAACAACAAACTTAACAAATACAAGAAAAAATTTTTTTCCAAAAGAAGATATAATTCAAGAAATGAAACTATCATTAAAAATTCACGAAAAAACGATGGATTTTTTAACTTTTGTAGGAAGTGGAGAACCAACATTATATAAGGATTTGAAAGATCTTATTTTAGTGGCAAAACGATTGACAAAGAAACCAGTTTGTGTAATAACCAATGGAGCATTATTGTATGATCAGGAAGTGCAAAATACTCTGATGGAAGCAGATGTTATTATGCCAAGTTTAGATGCAGGAGATGAAAAAATGTTTAAAAGGATTAATCGCCCTCATCCTGATATAAAATTTAATAAAATGGTTGAAGGGTTGATTGAATTTAGAAAAAAATTTTCCGGTAAAATCTGGATGGAGATAATGTTAATGGATGAAATTAATGATGGAATCGAATCACTTAAATTGACTAAAGTAATCCTAAATCAGATTAATCCAGACCGTACATACATTAATGTACCTATAAGACCTCCTGCAGAATCTTGGGTAAAAAAGCCAAGTAAAGAATCAATTGAAAGATGTAAGGACATTTTAGGTGAAATCTATAATATCTCTTTTCCTGAAGAAGGACAATTTTTTAGTCCAAGTTCTGACTTAGAAAATGAAATTTTATTATTAATAGAAAGACATCCAATGAGGCATGAGCAAATTCTTAAAACATTTTCAAATTTCTCTGAAAAGAAAATATTAACAATCCTAAATAAATTAGAAAAGGAAGGGAAAGTAATAAAAAAGAAATATGATGAGGTAATATTCTGGAATTTCATTCCGTAGTTATTGAATCTGATTTTATGTATTATTATATTTATTTTATTGAGTTTGTTGCGAGCATCTCATCAAGGGCTTTAGTTATTTCTTTACATGATTCAAGCATCATTTCTGTGTAATTCACAACTGTTTGCTCAGATAGATTTCCTTGTTTTTTCCCTTCTAAAATTAATTCACAAAATCCTTGAATAGTATTAATTCCGCTTCTAATTTGCATAGTAAATGATTCTAATGGCAAGACTTCTTCCTTTTTCATATATATCTCATTTATTTCACTAAAAAATTTCTTAAATGATTTTATATCATCTGATAAAATTTGTTTGTTTCCTAATTTTAGGAATTCCATTTCAATTCTTCGGAAATGAATTATTGGAATTAGCGGATATGCTACATCCCGAAGAATTATCAGTGAATATAATTGTTTCCCTCCCCGAGCGCTAGGATCTTCAACTTCTATTTTACAGATCTGGGAATAAAATTGACTATAATCCAAAATGACAAATTTATTTTTAGTATTTAATGCATCTCTCAAAAGATTTTTGACAAATTGCTCTTCCTTAAGTGGAAAAGATGAATATAAAGTTCTGGGACCCAAAATTTGATCATATTTTCCAATAATTAAAATAAATTGATATTTATCCAATCCTTCTTTAAAATTTAGGTAATCATCAGACATAGCCTTCCTCCATTTTCATATTAGATTTTATTTTTATGCTGATTTCTTTGGTTATTTTTAATTAGTCTCACTAATTTTTTGTAATTGTTCTTCAGTTAATGTGATTTTAGGAATTGTAAAAAAGAATGTGGTTCCTTTATCTAATTTACTTTCAAACCAAATTTCCCCTCCATGAAGATTTACTAGTCTTTTCGTTAATGCTAAACCCAACCCTGTCCCCTGAACCTGTTTTATCTTATCACCTTCTACTCTTCCAAATTCTCTAAAGACTACATCGTAATCCTTCTTTGCAATACCAACACCAGTATCTTTAATTTGAAATTCCCAATGATCGATTCTTTGAATACCACGAAGTGAAACATTTCCTTGCTCTGTAAATTTAAATGCATTACTTAAAATATTATATAATATTTGTTTGAAACGAATAGGATCAGCAGTTAAATAATCGTGTTCATCTATACCTTTAACTTTAAATTCCAAATTTTTGTTTGAATATAATGGTTTTATTACTGCATTAATTTCTACAATAAATTCATTTAAATCAAATTTCTGCATATTTAATTTTAATTTTCCAGCTTCAATTTTTGAGATATCTAAAATTGAATTTATTAAACTGAGTAAATGATCTCCTGCAGAATTAATATCATTTATAAAATCTTGTTGATCTACATTTAAATTACCATATGAACCATCTAATAACAACTGTGAAAAACCTAATATGGCATTCAACGGTGTTCTTAATTCATGAGACATTGTAGCCATAAATCTTGATTTAATATCCAAGGAAGCAAGTAATTGATCAAATAACATTTCTCGATTCTTTTCAAAATTTTTTCTATCAGTAATATCGGAAAAAAAAGATTGAATAATTATTTGATCTTCAATTCTTAATATGGTTGACGTAACTTCTACATACAATAGTTTTCCATACTGTGCTTTTATCAATGCTTCGACTTTATTAGGAATTGATAAATCATAAATACCTTCTTCGTAATGTTTTTTAACTATATCTATAAATTCTGGGTCAAATAACTCGTATATATTGTGTGTTAATAATTCTTCTCGATTATAGTTGAATAAATTCTCTGTTTCTCTATTAGCCTTTAAAATTTCACCCTTTTGATTTAATAGAAAAATTCCCAATGGAGCTGTTTCATTAAGCGCATCTATTTCTTGTAATGTTTTCTCTAATTTTTTTATTTCTTTCTCAGACTGTTTTTGAGCGGTAATATCTTGTATCATCAATTGTACAATATTTTTCTCCCCCATTTTAAATAAAGAAGATTGTATATTCACCCAAGCAATGTTCCCATCCTTTTTCTTAATTTGAATTTCAAGAGGCGTTGGAGCATTTCCATCATATATATCTTTATATTTTTCTTTTATATCTGAAAGACTTGATGAAGGAAGAATAGGTGTTTCATAATATCTTTTATTGATTAACTCTTCCTTTTTATATCCAAATATTTTTTCGGTAGTATTATTGCAATCAATAATCACACCTTCCAAATTAAGTAGGATTATGGAATTTGGAGAATTTTCAAATAGATATCTGAATTTTTCTTCTGACTCTTTTTTCTTTTTTTCCGTCTTCTTGCGTTCCGTAATATCTTCGCAATTAGTTAGGAGTACATTTTTACCACCCAACTCTATTAAGTCTATATTCATTAGAGCTGTATAAATTGTGCCGTCTTTTTTTTTCAGTTTTACTTCGAAATTATAGACCTTATCAGTTTCATGCAATTTATTAAGCAATTTTTTACGTTCATTTGGATCAACATAAGTAGAAATAAGTCTATGAGTGTTTAACTCATCTAAGGTAAAACCTGTTATTTCTTGCATTTTTTTGTTCATAGCAAGAATATTACCCTCAAGGTCAGCAATCCCAATCCCTATTGGAGAAGAATTAAATAAAAATTGATATTTTTCCTCAGATTTTTGTATCTGGGTAGTTAATTTTTCCATTTTAATCCATGTTCGATTTCTTTCAATAGCATATTGGATTGAACGTAATAATAGATTACTATTAATCTCATTTTTAATCAAGTAATCTTGAGTTCCTGCTTTAACCGCTTCTACACCTATTTGAAAACCATCATTTACAGTTAGAACAATAACAGGAATATTTTGAACCTTTTCACAAGTCTTAAATACAGTATTAAGTCCAAAACTATCTGGAAGGTTTATATCTAAGAGAATTACGTCATAATTTCTATTATCAATATGGTTAAATCCTTTCTTAAGGGTATCAGCCCAAACCAAATTAAATTTTAAATTTTTAATCTTTTTTAGCATTTCTTCTATTAATCGAACATCACCAGGATTATCTTCGATTAACAGAATATTAATTAAATTATCTAACATATTTTTATTTTTATTTTTTGTTTAGTTTAATTAATAATTACGATAATATGAAAAATGATAATTTTTAATGTTATAGAAATATTGGATGAGAGAGAGATGCATAGATTATTCCACTTTTTTTTACATTAGAAAATTTTTTAAATTTATTATGTGAATACCATTAGCATTTTCTTTCAATTATAATTTATCAAATTAAGTTATTTCATGCCCATCAGGTGGTAATTTGACAATCGAAAACCAGAAATCTCCAATAGATTTCACCACTTTTATAAATTGTACCATACCTATAGGTTTGGAGATATAACAGTTCGCATGTAAATTGTATGTTTTTATAATATCCTCCTGAGATTTAGAAGTTGTTAAAACTACGACCGGAATTCGCCTTAAATCTTTATCTTGCTTAATTTCAGCTAAAACCTCACGTCCGTCTTTCTTAGGTAGATTTAAATCAAGTAAAATTACATCAGGTCGTGGTGAATTATTAAATTTTCCTTTTTTATATAAAAAATCTATTGCTTCTATACCATCCAATGCTACGTGTAATTTATTGGCAATTTTACATTCTTTAAGAGCTTCTTTTGTCAAACGCACATCTCCTGGATTATCTTCAATTAGCAAAATTTCTATCATTTTATATTTTTGTTTTGTCAAAACTTTTACCTTATTTTTTTCTTTAAATTTCTTCTTTTTTCATATAATTATTTTTTTATTGGAATAGTAAAATGAAATGTTGAACCCTTTCCAACTTCTGATTCAACCCAGATTTTTCCATTATGTCTTTCTATAATTCTTTTACATAGGGCTAAACCTATTCCTGTGCCAGGATATTCAGATTTTGAATGTAAACGTTGAAAAATAATAAAAATACGATCAAAATATTCTGGATCTATGCCGATCCCGTTATCTTTTACTGAAAATTGCCAGTTTTTTTTAATCTTTTTCGCCGAAATATGTATACGCACGGGATCTTCACTGCGGAATTTTATTGCATTACCAATCAAATTTTGAAACACTTGCAGAAGTTGTGTTTTATCTACCATTACATTTGGTAAATAATCATAGGTTATCTTTACATCTATTTCTCTTATAATCTTATGTAGATTTAAAAGAACATCTTTTAAAACCTCTTCACAGTTAGTAAATTCAAAAGGATTACCACGAGTCTGAATTCTTGAATATTCTAATAAATTTTCTATAAGAACTTTCATATTATTTGCACCATCTACAGCATATTTAATGAACTCATTTGCATCCTCATCTAATTTATCTTTATAACGCTTTGCTAGGAGTTGGGTATAACTTGCCACCATTCTTAATGGTTCTTGTAAGTCATGAGATGCAATATAAGCAAATTGTTGTAATTCTTCATTGGAACACTTTAAATCGGCCATAATTTGTTGTAATTCTTTTTCTTTCTTCCTGCGCTCGGCAATATCTCGGAAGATAAGGATAACACCTATAATATTACCTTTATCATTCTTTATTGGTGCGCCACTATCAGCGATCGGTATTTCCTTTCCATTTTTCGCTATTAAGATAGTATTATTCGCCAGACCGACAATAAATCCTTCTCGAAGGACTCTAGATACAGGATTTTCAACAGATTTACGCGTTTCCTCTTTAATGATATTAAAAATATATTGTATGGGTTTTTCTATAGCTTCTTCTAACTTCCAGCCAGTCAAAGACTCGGCAATTGGATTTAAAAATGATACCTTACTTTTTATGTCAGTAGTAATTACTGCATCCCCAATACTTCTGAGTGTTGTGGAAAGCCATTCTTCACTCTCTTTTAATCTTTCTTCGGATTTTTGGAGCTTTTGAGTGCGCTTCTCTACCAATTCTTCAAGATGATCACGATATTTTCTCAATTCCTTCTCCGCTTTTTTACGCTCGGTAATGTCTATAAAAGAAGCCATCCTACCGATATCGTTCCCATCCTGATCCGTCACAACGGAAGTGGATACTTCAACAGGAAACTCCGTGCCGCCATTGCGTTGCGCAATAAATTCTTCAGTCTCGCCTTTTACCTTGTCAATAATCGTTTGCACATCAGAAAACCTCTGTACTACCTCTCTGGGAATTAATTCTCTAGCAGATTTACCGAGTAAACCTTCCTTGCTTTCATATTCAAACATTCTCACAAAAACTGGATTGGCATACGTTATTTCTCCTTTAAGGTTCGTTATGATAACGCCGCTCACTGAAGAATCTATCGCATCGTAAGCAACGCTTAACTCTCGCTCCAACTTCTTGCGCTCGGTAATATCTTTTATAATAAATGCAATATCTATTGTCTTACCATCAGGTCCCTTTACAATAAAAGTGGTTAGTAAAATGGGAATTCTCGAACCGTCTTTTCTTATATATTCTTTTTCATACGTTTCAGGATTTCCTGTTTTTATGATCCTTTCTATTATTTTGTATTCATATTCTTCGTACTCCTCCGGAGTTATATCTTGAAATTTTTTTCTGGCTAATAATTCCTCTTTTGAATAACCCGTTAGCTCGGAAAAAGCATCATTAACATCCAATAGCATTCCATCCAAATTAGCATAGGCTATGGCATCTTTTGAGGAGTTGAATATCCCATTGAAACGTTCTTGAACCTTTCCATTCTCCTCCTCTGCTTTCTTTCGCTCCGTAATATCCTGTCCAACTCCTTGAATCCCAATTGCCTTTCCATCAGCATCTTTTACTGCAGTAACATTCCATGAGATCAAAATCCTTTCTTTTTTACCCTTTTTCCAATAATATTGCTCAAAACCTTCTTGACTCCTATTTGGATCTATTATAACCTTCTGCCTTACGGGTTCAGCCTTTTCTAATTCATTTTTCTCAAGCATTGATCTTATATCATTACCAATCATCTCCCCTTCTTCATATCCTAATATTTTACAGGCGTATGGATTCATTAAAGTTACTCTCCACTCATCATCGTATGCCAAAACGATGGCATTGGCATTATTTACTAGCATTTTGTAGCTATACAATTCTGCCTTTATCTTCTTACTCTCAGTAATATCTCTGAAAACTTCAATAACTACTGGATTACCATAAAAATCTTCTACGAAAAAAGCGTCAATTCCAAAATATTTTGTTTCTTTGGTTGAAGGAAATGTTGTAATTTTTTCGAATCTCATCCTACGTTGTTCTATTGTCAAAGAGTTTTCAATAGGACAAGATTCACAAGGTTTTGAGCGCTTAAATAAAGTATTATAGCAGTTTTTTCCAACCAAATTCTTTCCGAATTCTTTGAGAGCATTTTCATTTGCAAATAATATCTTATTCTTCTGAGAAATAACCAAAATTGGATCTTTCATATTTGAAAAGATTAATCCTAATTCTTCCAGAGATTTTTTTAAATCTTGTGTTGCTATTTTTTATTTCACCTTTTTTTAGAACCAATAATTTCTATTAAAAAATTTATTAAATGTATTTTGAACAATTTGTCTAAATTCATTAATATTAATGGGTTTTGAAATATATTCATTAAAATCTGCTTGTAATATACGCTTCTTATATCCTTTCATCGCAAAAGAGGTAATTCCGACATATTCTAACGAATTTTCATCTTATTTTTATGTGATTGAATAAAATTGGCAAATTTTAATTTAACAATATCTGATAACAAATTTGTTATAAAGAATTAATAATTGTATAACTATATAAATATACTTGTTGTAATTCTTACATCATAATATCAGTTTTTTAAAAGATTTTTTATAACGATTCAAAAGTAATAATTTAATTTTTCATAAGAAAAGTTAATTCATTAAAAAATAGTGTGAAAAATTTCCTTTAAAAAGAAATATAATCTTAAAAATTGTAATATCAGAATTTTTATATTAAAATATAAGATTAGACAATAACATTTTTGACTGTTTTCCTAAAATCGTTAATATTTATTGGTTTTGCAATGTAAGTATCGAAACCTGCTTTCAATATACGTTCTTTATCACCTTTCATCGCGAAAGACGTGACAGCAATAATTGGAATGTTTTTATATTTTTCAAGTTTACGAAGTTCTTTACAAATATCGATTCCACTCATATCTGGTAGTTGAATGTCTAAAATTATTAGGTCTGGATTATCTGACTTTAGAGATTCAAAAGCTCGACCACCATGGGTCTCTGCTATAATTTCAATATCAGGCATTGTATTTAGGACTGCTTTAAATAATTTCATGTTTTTTTCATTATCTTCCACCAGATATACACGTTTCTTCATAAAATCTTAACCCTATATTATTGTAATGATGAAATACGCATCTGTTCATCATCAAATGCTTGTATATTTACTATAACAGCACTCTTTAATAATAAATTGGTACAAAATATTAGTGATAAACATTGTATTTAAATGTTTTGTTATAATAATGTGTTTATTAAGATTTTGGATTTTTTCTCTATTATAACAAATATTTAAAAATTAAAAGAATTATATAATAATTACAAGGATACAGTTTTTTGTGTGTAAAAATTGATAGATAAAAAGACAAAATAAAATTGAATAATGTGTGTTTATTATTGCATTCAAATAGTAAGGTATTATAGAATTTGGTTTCTTGTAAGAGATAATTTCAATTATTTAATTGATTTCTTTGTTTCTGATACAATAATGAAAACCTCATACTAAAAATTATTGAGAAAGAATGAATGATAAAAAAACTGAAGAGATGGAAAAATATGAAAAAGCAACTGGAAAATACGCAATTTGGCATGGAATAATAACTGAAGGATTTAAAAAATGGCAACGAGCAGAAAAAATCTATGATGGGTTTAAGGAAAGAATAGCTCTTTATGTATCTAAAGAAACTAAAGAAGAATGGCAGAATTTCATAAAAAATTCAAAATATACTTCAATTTCTAAACTAATAAGGGATGCAGTAAATAATTTCATTGATAGAAAATTAGAAGTAATTGATCATGAGAATTATAGTAAAGATAATCAACTTAGTAATCTTTCAGATATCTCTTATGTTTTAAAAGAAGCATTAACTTCAATAAAAGGCTTTTCTCAATTATTAATTGAAAATTATAAGAAAGAACTCAATGAGGAAATCATTTTAAAAATAAAAGAAATTTTTGATAAAAGCATCTTCCTTGAAAACAAGATTAATGAATCGTTAGAATATTCTCAAACTAAAAAATCACAATACGACATTTTATTAATTGAAGATGATATTTCAACAATAAAATTATTAACATCATTTTTTGAAAGGAAGGGTTATATTTGTAAAGGTGTAATAAGTGGTTCTAGAGGATTGGATGAATTAAAGAGAAATATTCCTAAAATAATTTTATTGGATATTATTTTACCTGATGTTAGTGGAGTTGAAGTTTCCAAAATAATAAAATCTAATAAAGAATATCAAAATATTCCCATCTTTCTATTAACTGCTGTATCAAGTTTAAAAATTGAGCACCTTATTAAAAAAGCAAAAGCAGATGGTTATATCTCAAAACCATTTGATTTTTCGGATTTTAATTTAATACTTGAATATTTACATTAATTTTTATTAATTTTTAATCTTTAAAATGGGAAGAGAAAAATAAAATTTACTTCCTCTATTTCTTCCTTCTGATTTCATCCAGATATTTCCCTCGTGTAATTCAATAATCTTTTTCGCAATATATAGACCAAGCCCTGTACCCTCAATTTCAACATCCCAACCTTGACCATATCTTTCAATTTTTCCAAATTGTTTAAATAATCGATTCTTTTCCTCAGCGGAAAACCTAATTCCATTATCTTCTATTGAAATTATAAAAAAGTTAGATTTTATTTCAGAAAAAATTTTAATTTCTCCTCCAGGAGGAGTGTAATTAATTGCGTTTATTAATAAATTTGAAAAGACTTCATAAATTTGATGTTTATCAAAATTCGTAATTAAATTATCATTAATATTTAAGTAAATAGATTGGTTTCTCATCTCTGCCACGGCTTGCATTTCTTTTAAGTAGGATTTGATCAATTCTGATAAATTTCCTTGTTTTAAGATTAATTTTAATTGTCCAGATTCTAATTGGGATGATTCTAGGAGGGAATTAACTATATTATCAAGGCGCAGACATCCTTGTTTAATTTCTTTTAAAATGGATAATGTCTTATTATCATATTTCTCTTCAGATTTAGTTAATAAAAAGTCAGAGAAACCCTTAATTGAAACAAGAGGAGTTTTCAATTCATGGGAAGTTCTATTTAGTAAATCTGTTTTAAATTTATTTATTTCACTTAATCGTTTATTTTGTTCCTCTAAATTTTTCTGAATTAGCCATCTTTGCTCCTTCGACCTTAATGGCATCACAAACTAAGGACAAAATCAATTGTTCTTGGTGAGAAATAGCAGGATTTTCTCTTTTTAAAATACAAATAAAACTATTAAATTTATCTTCATACTTAATTAATTTTCCAAATCCTCCTTTTATGTTATATTTAATAATAAAAGGATCAGTTTTCGCATATTGGGTTTCATTTAGATTTAAAAATGTTTGTATAATATTCTGTTTAAGCTCGAATGCTTCATTTATGATTTACTTCTTTTTAAATTCTTCCTTATTGCAATTAAAATTATTGTCATCACTAGAAATAATTTGATATATTTTGTTTTCATTTTGGATACTTTTTCGAATATATACTGCAATTTCTGCTTTACTCAATTTCTTTACTGTCTGAATTAGAGTTTTAATATTCGATTGGAAATCTGGTGTAAACTTTAAAAAGCTTAAATTTATTTCATAAATTAAATTTTCATAAGTCTTTCTTTCATTTATATCTTGGTAAATCGTTTGAATATAAATATTACTTCCAAATTTTACGATCGAACTCTGGAGACTTACCCAAATCTTTTGTCCATCTACATTGAGTAATTCAACTTCAATAGGATTAATTTTTCCTCCTTTAATTAGAGTTTCAAATCTATCTTTAAGTAGTTGCAATTTTTCTTGGGGATATATATCAAGTTAAGTCTCAGTTTTACCAACCATTGCATCCTTCCTATATCCAAATAATCGTAATGTTGCAGAGTTACAATCAATAACTCTTCCTTTTAAATTTACTAATATGATGGCATAAGGAGATTTTTCAAATAAGAATCGATATTTCACTTCAGATTCTTTTAATTTTTGCTCGGTTTCTTTACGTTTAGTGATTTCTAACACAAATTCAACAGCTCCAATAATATTATCATTATTGTCTTTCACTGGAGAAGCTTTTACATTCCATACCCTTCCATCGGGAGTAGTTTGTTCCGCTTCATGAGATTGCCCTGTTTCAATCGTTTTCAGCACAGGACAATTAACACATGGCGCATGTCTCTGGTGCCATATCTCATAGCAATAACCACCAATTAACTTATCAGTGGTTAGATTTACAGATTCAGAAGCGGCTTTGTTTGCCCACAAAATTTTTAATTCATTATTATGATATAATATAAGCTCAGAAACATTGTCCAAAATAGGAGAGTTAATAGTAATTTTAAGATTTTCTTCATTATTTATACTCCTAGAATTTTGAAATTTTTGATTCTGCATATTTTCTAACTAATTATTTTGTCTTTAATAAGAACAAATGAATAATTTAGATGTATAAAAGTTAAATTTAGAGGGTTATTTTTGCAATTAGTATAAAGTAAATATAAATAGAAGTATATTAATATAAGCATCATGAAATTAAAATTAGAAAAAAAAATTAAATAAAATTTTGTGTTAATAATTGAAAAAACTTATATTATATTTTGTGATAATAATAATCTAGAAATGTAGTCAATTTTTTGAATATTTCTTTTTTGATATGTGATTTCAATTTTGAATAACGATAAAAAAACTGGTGAAATGGAAAAATATGAAAAAGAGACAGGAAAATATGCTATTTGGCGTGGATTAATAACCGAAGGATTTAAAAAGTGGCAAAGAGGAGAAAAGATTTATGATAGAGATAAGGAAAGAATATCTCTCTATATTGCAGAAGAAACTAAAAATAAATGGCAAAATTTTATTGAAAGTAGTAAATATTCTTCCATTTCAAAATTGATAAGAGATGCTGTAGATTTTTTTGTTAATGAGAAATTAAGAATAGGTGTTGATGAAAAACTTAAAAAACCAGGACCTTTAAAATCAATTACAAATCTTTCTCATGATTTAAAAGAGGCTTTAACTTCCATAAAAGGATATTCACAGTTATTGCTTGAACATTATAAGGATGATATAAAAGAAGATGTATTATCAAAAATTAAAGAGATTTTTAATAAAAGTATATTTCTTGAAAATAAAATAAAGGAAGTCTTGGAAAAAGGTGAAATTGGAAAGACACAATATGACCTTTTATTAATTGAAGATGACCCATCGACCATAAAATTATTAACGACATTTTTTGAAAGTAAAGGTTATTCTAGCAGAGGTGTAATTAGTGGTTCTAAGGGAATAGAAGAATTAAAAGCAAATCTTCCAAAATTAATATTATTGGATATAATATTGCCAGATATAAATGGATACGATGTTTGTAAAATTATCAAATCTGACGAGAATCTTAAAGATATTCCAGTTTTTTTCTTAACGGCAATTCCAAGTTCAGAAGTTGAGAAAAATATTAAACATGCTGGTGCAGATGGATATATTTTGAAACCATTTGATTTTAGTGATTTTGAAATTTTATATACATATCTATAAATTTTAAAATTCTCTTTTTTTATTTACAGAAAGCATTTCTTTTGTATAATTCCATATTCTATTTTGTAATAATCATATTTAATAACTAAGAAAAAAAGTATTTATTCAATTTATTGACAGAAGTTAATTAAAAATTTGGTTTATTTAATGGTTTTAGGTATAGCATTATTTGGCTGGGATAAGAAGATGGGTCCGGTTTTAGAGATTAAACATCCTGAAAATCTTGATTTATCACAAAATTTAATTAATAAAATATATATGACTCATGCTTATAGGCAGGAAAATCAAAATGAAGAGTTAATGGAAATTAATCTGGAGAATAAAATTATACTTAGCTACTGCGATATGTCTAAAGTTGCAAAATTTGGGTATGAAATAATTATTCTTATTGTTCATGAGAAGGAGAATATACATCTTAAAAATTTAAAATCCAAATTATTTGAATTTGCGAGAGAAGTGTTAAATAAACCTAAAATTGAGAGAAATAAGTATTTTTTTGAAAATCTCGATTTGTTTTTTAAAGAAACAGTAAAAAAAAAGATATTATTAGTTGGACGAGCAGCTACAGGAAAATCTAGTATTAAGCAAGTTATTTTTGAAGGAAAGATGCCACAGGAGTTATTATCTAATCCCCTTGAGCCAACTCGTGGATTAACACCCTCTATTTATTCATGGTTGGATCTAGATTTGGGTATTTTCGATTCAGCTGGTCAAGAACTGGATTATTTGTTAGATAATAAAAATGAACAAACCTTTGCATTCGAAAATACTGATATTATAATATATATGTTTGATTACCTAGCATGGATTGAAAATTCTGAAACAATACTAAAAGAGATTGAAAAAATTTCAAGAATTATTAAACAAGAGTCATATATTGCTAAAATTGTATTATTTCTACATAAAATCGACTTAATGAATGAACAAAACAGAGAACAAAACATAAAAAATATCCAGCAAGAAATAAAAGAACAATTAAATTTACAGATTTATTTTACAAGTCTTTATCCAAATTTAATTTATAATACTTATAATGCCTTTTATGAGATTTTAAGTAATTTTTCCAAGGAGACTATTTATTTTAAAGAGGTTTTGGATGAAAAAATTAAAGACAATTCAAAATCTATGTGTTTTATAACTAATCAAAATAGTAGTATAGTTGTTCAGACAATGTCTAATGATTTCAATTTTAAATTAATTAACCAAATTCATAGATTAATTGCTCAATTTGACCAATCATTTGAAGACATGAGCATTAATGATAATATCGATTATATGATACTTTCAAGTTTAAAAAATTTTAATATTATTATGAAATTTCTTAATCTCTCGAATTATAATCTCAAAAATTTAATTTTAATCTCTGAAACAATTAGTATCAATCAATTAATAGAATTTTGTGAGGAAATTAAAAGTACTTTGAATAGATATTTTTATAAAGACATTCAACAATGAGAATCTAAAATGGGTAAGAAGATAATTTTCGTTGGACCGCCTGGAGCGGGAAAAACTACCTTAAGAAAAGTCTTTTTTGAGGGAGAATCTTCTTCAAAATTATTAGACTATGCATTAGAACCTACGCATGGTAAAGAATCAGTTATTCTTCAGTTAAGTGAGGATGTTGGAGTGTTTGATCTAGCAGGTCAGGAAAATACAAGGTGGTTTGAAACAGATGATAAAGAAATTTTCTATGATACAAAAATTCTTATAGTAGTTATTGATATTACAACGGACCGTGAGAAAATTTTAGAGTTTATCGGAAAGGTTATTAAAACTCGAAATGAATTAACACCGACTGCATTTATTTATATATTAATTCATAAAATTGATTTAATAGCACAAAAAACAATTAAAGCATTAAAATATAAAATTTCTGATGCTATTGGTAAGGAAAAGTTAGTTAAAATTGCATTTACAAGTATTCAGAAAGTGTATTTCCCCTCAACTTTTTCATTATTTATGGATATCTTAGATACATGCATAAGTGAAAGAGTAACTCCTGAAAGAATTGATTTGAATCTACTTCAAAATACTATTGATTTTTTATATGAATTACAAAAGAGTGTTCTAATTTCGAAAAATGATTTACAGATAAGATTGAAAGCTACTGATGAAATAATTGATTCTATAAGCAAACTATTGAGTAATAAAGGACATATTGATGTTTCAAAAATAAATGATAGAACAATTTTTAGTTTAACTGATAAAGGTAAAAATTATTTTAAAGAAATTTTAGATAAATTTTCTCTGCAAAAATTGATTAAATTTGAGAAAGAACATTATAAGACAGAATCCGCTTTAGGGCCAAAAGTTCCTCCATATTTAGGTTTTTTGGTGGCTGATAAAGATGGAAAAACAATGATAAATGTAGAAGTATTTGACGGAGCTTTTGATTTATTCTTAAATGCTGAAGAGGGAGCAATGAAAACTGATTTTGAGTTAATTCCTATGTTCATTAGTGCTTTAGAAAAATTCTCGGAAGAAATAAATATAAAGGATTTAGCGGGTTTTCAATTAAAGGGAACAAATATTGAAATGCAAACTTTATCTTTTGAATTATATACAGTTACTCTTTTTATAAATCCAGAAACAAATGTTAAATTTTTTGAATATATTATCAGAGAATGGTTTGAAAATCTTTTTGAAATACATAGAAAAGAACTTGAGTCTGCTATTGAGACTGGTTATATGACTCAAGTTTCTAAATTAAATCAAGAAGGGAGAGAATGGTTGGACAATCTTAACCAAAGATATAAAAATATGGCTATGAACTTGGAGATTTTTGATTTTGATCAAGCTAAAGTACTTTATCATCATATAGATGATATATCTGCAGATATTAATTTTAAGTATACTTTAGTCTTACAAAAGATCAAAAAATTAAAAATAGATTTAATGAAGGCGATATTAGTAGAAGATTTTCAAGAAGTAAAAGAAATTGCCGGTAAGATTCGAGAAATTAAAGTTTAAATATAGGTTTTTACTTTTTAAGCAATAATTTTTATTATATTCTACCAAATTTCATTAAGTAGTAAAATATTTTAAATTATTAAATTAATTTATAAAAAATTAATTCCCAAAAATTTCGTTTGATCTAAGAATTTGATTGATTTTAGAAATAATGATTTAGATTTCCCGATAATTGTTAGTCCGAATCTAGGGATTCCTTGTTTTTTAAAATATGGTAATAAAAGAAAAAAGAGAGATTATTCTTTCAATTTATTAGTAATCACAAAAAAAATTGAATCTAGTGCTATCTTAAAAACATCTCTAGAAGAAGCAATACAAATCATCCCTCTTAAAAGATTGAAAATTGAGAAAGAATCTAAAGATAATTCCCTAAGAAATATAGCTATTCGAGGCATTCCAATAGATTTAAAAATTGATAAAATCGAGAACACCGATATCCTACCAATAAATCGGGTAGCTTTTCTTGAAGATCAGTATTATTTGAATCCTCAGGATTATCTTATTAAATTTAAGACATTTGGGAATTTGAATAAATTTTTTAAAGTATCTGTATCATTTGCAGAAAATTATGAGGTAAATACTCTCTTAAAACATCAAAATTTTATAATGTTCGATATCGTTCATAAAATCTCAGATAAATTAAACCGAATAAATTATCATTCACTTGTGTTAACTAAACAAGATTGGAAAAATTTTACGTTTGTTCAAGCGACAGATATTCATCTCGCCAAAAGAAATGACCTAATTTTAGAAAAATTAAAGACAGATATATCAAAAAGAGTTTCGACTAAAATTAGAGATTTAATTAATGGATTAAATAAAAAAGAGATTACACCAATAGAAAATAGATTAATAAATCCAAATAATCAACTTAGAAAATTTATAAAAATCATAAATGAAAAAGTCCAAAAAAACCAAATTGACTTTTTAGTTTTTACAGGAGATATTATAGACTTCTGTTTAATTAGTGCAATTGAAAAATTAGAAGATATGACGGATTTCAACTTTCCAAACACAAACTGGAAGATTTTCCAAGATATAATTTTAAACAGAATAGATTATAATAAACCTGGGATGATTACCGGTGAAGAATTACTCTGTCCTATCTTCACTATTCCTGGAAATCATGATTTCCGCTTAGGACATTATGATTTAAGATGGGGATTTATGTATAGAAAATTAGGGTTAGTATTATCAGAAGCAATAATGTTATACGATGAATGGGTTGCAGACCCAATACGAGCACTAACTCCCTTAAGAAAATGCTTGATTAATTATTGGCAAGAAATTAATCCGGCTTTAGATTATATCATAACTTTAGGCAATAACCACTTTATTTTTATGAACTCAGGGTATGATTCTGGCAAAGATTTTCGAGATTTTATTACGGGATTTCCATCATCAACTGGTATGACAGATGCTCAAATAAAACTTTTAGAGAATTTCTTAAATTATAAATTTAAAGGAAATGAAAATATATTTCTTTTTACACATGGACCAATAATTAATCCCATAAAAAAGATAAAATTTATTCAAAAACTGAAAAAAAAGATAAATGTAGATACTTTTCTTAATTTTGAGGAATTAAAAGAATCAAATTTGGCCAAAAAGGGAATCCCAGAGGATAAAAGAAATATTGATGATAAAATAAATCTCAAGTATGGAACTATTACTAATAATTGGCAAGAAATGATAAATTTTTGTAAAGATTTCTGCTTAATAGCGTTATGTGGGCATACGCACACCTTAAGAGAGTTTAGATTACAAAATCCGATTAAAAAAAGTAAAGTATTCAAATCCGTTCCATTCAATTTGATAAAAATTGAAAATCCTGCAGCAGTATTTTTCGATGATTATTCAGAGTTATTAAAAAATCAAAAAGATATATGGAATAAGAAACCTTTTTTGTTTCAGACGCCTGCTTTGGGTTTAGGTTCTTACGAACATCCTACTATAGGTGGGGCATATAGAAAAATTAAAATAAAAAAAGGAAAGATAGATTCTTTCAAGGTAAAATTTATACCAAAATGAATTAAATAAACTTATTAACCTAATAAGGAGTTCACGAAAATAAATTCAAGTATTTTGAAAAAGAATAATATAAATAGATTTGAAACATGGAATTCGATATTTCTAATTATTTGATTAATTTTTCACTTAAAAAAAATTTAGATAGTTTTCTTGATAATTCCCAGAAAACTCAAGTTGATGATTTCAAAATAAAAAATAAATCGATAAAAAAGTATATTAATGAATTTTGGACTTCAAAGCAGAGACAAGCCTCCTCCATTCATGAGATTTCATATAGGGCTTGTTTTAAAGCACAACTTCCAAGTTTTTTTATAAAACTATTGACGAAAACAAATGATATTATTTATGATCCCTTCAGTGGGCGGGGTACAACCATAATTGAAGCGGGTTTAATAAAGAGATATATAATTTCTAATGATATTAATCCTTTAAGCGAAATTTTAGCAAAACCGAGAATAAATATTCCAACTATTGATGCTATTAAAGATAGATTAGATAGAATTCCATTAAATTTGGAACTTGAAAATGATATTGACTTGACTATGTTTTATCATGAAAAAACAGAGAGGGAAATACTTTCTTTGAAAAATTATCTTTATGAAAAAAAAAAGGATAATTTAGAGGATGACATTGATAGATGGATTCGAATGGTTGCTACTAATAGATTAACTGGACATTCTATTGGCTTTTTTTCTGTATATACTTTACCTCCAAATCAAGCGGTTTCACAAGAAAGCCAAATTAAAATAAATAGAAAACGTCGTCAAAAACCAGAGTATAGAGGTGTGAAAGAAAGAATCCTAAAAAAATCAATATCTTTAATACGAAACTTAACCAAGCAACAAAAAGATAACTTAAAAGAAATTTCTAAAACTGCAATATTTTTAACAAAAGATGCGAGAAATACACCAGAAATTAAAGGAAATTTGATTAAATTAACAGTAACATCTCCCCCCTTTTTAAAAACAGTTCAATATTTAAAAGATAATTGGTTAAGATGTTGGTTCAATTCCATTAATGCAAGAATAATTTCTAAAATAATCACAATGGAATCTGATGTAAATAGATGGTCAAAGATGATGGGTAACGCCTTTAAAGAATTATATAGAATCACAAAACCAAATGGATGGGTGGCATTTGAGGTGGGAGAGATTCAGAAAGGAAAAATTAAATTAGAAGAATATATAGTTCCTGAAGGATTAAATGCAGGATTTGTTTGTAAAGGAATTATAATCAATGAACAACATTTTACTAAAACATCTAATATTTGGGGTATAAAAAATAAGGAATCAGGGACCAACACAAATCGTATTATATTATTTAGAAAGGAGATTTGAATAAAAATTCTATTTTTATAAAGAATAACTGTTTTGTAAGTTATTCTATTCTTCTTCATTGGAATTTTCTTTTATTTGTTTTTCTTCTAAAGAGTCTTTTTCTTCTTCTTTTGTCTCTAATTCTGCCTCTTCCTCTTTTTGAGAGGGTTCTACTTTCTCTAAAACTTTTATAGGCTCAGGTTCTAATGCTTCGACTCTTTTAATTTCCAATTTTTTCATTTGCAAAAAATCTTGAACTTCTTTATCTCCAATCTTATTTGTATCAAGCGCTTCATTATTCTCTAAATATTCTTTAAAATCGGTTAAAATTGTAATTACTTCTTCCTGGTTATAATGCTTTCTTATTATAAGTCCTTTCCTCTCTAAGCTGTATTCAGAATACCATAAAAAGAAGAAAACGGTGACAATTAACATCAGAAAATTGCTTATTAAATTAATTTGATTACGATCAGTAAAAATTCCTGGGAGCGAACCAGCTCCAGTAATCATAAGTATTTGTCCTTCAATATATAAAAATGTAAAAGCAAAAAGGAAGAAGGGCATATTATTAGTATTAAATATTCGAGAAGTATATACTTTATCTCCTAACCCTTTTAGAACTAAAATAGCTGTAGCTACCATCAATAAAATGTCAATAAACGATAATAGAATATCCGTACCTGTCGTTTGAGTTGCACCACGTAATGCATTTGTGAAACTGAACGCTCTATACCAAATTATAACCCAAATTAAAATATAAAACATAGAAGAAAATACATTAGGTGTTTCATTCTTTTTGCTTTTGAGAAAAAGAGCAATTAAACGCCATGATGTTACACCAATTATGATAAACATTATAATATTCCAACCAATATACCAATATAGGGGGTCTAGAGGATCTCCTTGATTTTCAGGTGCAAAAGATGACCAAAATCCATATAAAGTGCCAATTTGCATTAAAATTGGCGCAGCAAGTCCTAAAATTAAAAAAATTATGGATAAATATTCTTTTCTTTCAAATAATTCAGATTTCACGAGAATTCTATTATTTATCTTAACTGATAAATCTTCAAATCCTACTTTAAGAAAAAATATTTGAATAAGATTCCAACCAAAGTAAATTATAATGAAAATAGTTGGAAGAATTAAATCCCAACCTAAAAATTGTATTGGTAATTGAGTAGAATTGCCTAATACAAAATATACTAGGATTATAACAAAACTTATTCCAAAGGCAATCAAAAAACCAAAGATTTTATTCCTATCAAATTTTTTCTCTGTAGAAAATAGAAAATTATCCAATTTATGAATTAATCCAAAAAATATTAAAAAGATAAAAGCCAATGAAATTGTTGTGGCTAAAAATAAGATTATATTCCCCCAACCTGGAATTAAACTTAATAATGCTATTAAAATTGAGGATACAAAAAAAATTATCGTATAAAACAAATGGCTTTCATTAAAAATTCTATAAAAATATTTATCTAATAGTTCTTGAATTTTAATAATAAATTTACTTTTAGGTTTTGGCTTTTCTTCTTCCAAAATTTACCATCTTCTTTTTTTTTATTTAAATTAATATAATAAATTCAAAATATTATATAAAAATAGTAAGTTGGCATAATATAAAAATTAATAAAATCTCCAAAGAAATGTTCATAAAAAATAGAGATATATTATTAAGTAGGGATATTCCAGAGGAAAATCGAGAACTACGAACGATACTTATTGATGCTTTAGAAATAGCCTTAGATGCAGTAAGACCAAGAATTTTAGTTAGGAATGCTATAGTTATTGACAAAGATAAACTCAAAACACATAATTTTACATTAGATTTAACACAATTCGAGAGATGTATTATTGTTGGTGGCGGAAAAGCAAATGCAGATATGGTAACGGAGTTACAAAATATATTAACTTCTTACGGAAAAATCCCATTTAATGGAATCATTAACATCCCTAAAGGATTAAAAATTGATGATACGAATTTCTCTGGTCAGATTAAAATAAATTTTGCGTCTCATCCTATTCCTGATGATGCAGGGATGAAAGGAACTAAAAGAATGATGGAACTGATCCAAAACTCTTCGGATCATGAATTGATTTTTTGTTTAATTTCCGGTGGAGGTTCAGCTTTATTACCTTTCCCAATGAAAGGTTTAACTATAGAAGATTTAAAAAAAGTAAACTCATTATTATTAGCTTCTGGTGCCAGTATTGAAGAAATTAATGCGATAAGAAAGCATCTGTCTGCTTTTAAAGGCGGTCGATTAGCTAAAGCTGCAAATAAAAAGGGGCAACCAACAATAATTTCATTGATAATTTCCGATGTGATTGGAAATCGTCTAGATACAATTGCTTCAGGACCTACAGTTCCAGATCAAACAACTTACGAAGATGCAATAAATTATTTAAAAAAATATCAGTTATTTTATAAAATCCCAGAAAGTGTAAGAAAATTTTTATTATCAGGATATAAGAAGGAGATTCCTGAGACACCTAAAAAAGGAGATCCATGTTTTCTTAAAGTTCATAATTTCATAATAGGAAGTGTAGAAAATGCTACAAAAGCCGCAGAACATTATTTGAAGCAAAATAATATAGAGGTTAGATATATTCAAGAAAAAATCAAGGGAGAAGCCAGAGATTATGGGGCAAATTTATTTAAAATTATTTCACAATTCATAGAAGAAAATGCAAAAAAAGCGAAAACTGATAAATTTGCCTTAATTGGAACTGGCGAATTAACTGTTACGATAAAAGGGGATGGTACTGGTGGTAGAAATCAAGAGATGCTTTTAAATTTTCTTAATTCAATTAAAAATAAAGAAATTGATTACAATTTTTTAATCCTGGCAGTAAATCTTGATGGTATAGAAGGAAATAGCAAAGCTATGGGTGCAATTATTGATAATTATACGATAAGTAAGTATAGAAATATGAATTTAGATTTATCAATATTCCTTGAAAATAACGACTCAAATACATTTTTTAAAATGTTAAAGGATGAAATTATTACTGGTTATACTGGCATAAATGTGAATGATCTGACGATAGGAATCTTATCTTTTAATTGAATAATTTTTATGATAAAAAGGAGCTTGTTAAATGATTTAGATGATTTTTTTTATAATAAAAAACCAAAGATAGCATAATTATATGTTAAATTATATTATCTATCTTCTATAAAATTGAATAAAAAAATACTTCAGGGGGGATAATTTTTTTGTTAAAATAGGATTAGTATTATCTATCCGGTGATAGATTTTTTTATTTTGGTTGAGTACCTCCCCCCTGGAGCCCCCCAACATCGCGTGGATTTAAAATGAGTATGAAGTGATTAGATATGATTGGGATATGTTTGGATTCCATATTTTTCAATATAAGTATATATCCTTTTTTATACATCCCTACACCTCCCAATAGAGCCACTCTGGATTTATTGATTAACCTTTAGAATGGAAATTGTTTATTTTTTAAAATTTCAGAAAAATATTTTATTTTTTTACCGATTATGTAAAATTTTTACTTTTTTTTTTTAATTTGTTTACCTAATTAATACTTGGATCACATATTTAAACTTTTTGTTATAATAAAAGAAAAAGTAATTGTAAAAAAGAAAAATTATTCTTATTTATTAAATAATTCTTATAAAGAAATTTAAAATACAGTAAAATTATGTATTTAATAATTCTGTGCTTCTACCCAATTGTTATGAAAAAATCTGAGTAAATTGAATTAATAATACCTTTTTTAAAGAATATATTATTTTTTAGTAAAAAAATTTTCAATCTCAGGTTTAAATTCTTGGAATTTATCAATAATAGTAAAATTCTCATTATTATATCTCTGTATAAATTGTTTTAGTATAAGATCCAACTTAACTTTGACTTTTTCAACTTGTTTATCAATATTTTTCTTTTTATCACAAATAGCATATGCAAGAATGTTTTCTACAGTATTGAAATCTCCCGCTTGAATTGTTCCAGTAATAAAAATAAAAAGAATATCGCCTGATTCAAGATATTCTAAAGCAGAACCTTGAAATGCTTTTTCTACAAATTGTGTTATAGCAGAAATAAATGATGATCTAAGGTCCTTATGAACTTCCTTTTTTGTTTTTACTGAAATGTTTTTAATGATATAATTTACAATCGTAAATCCACGAAATATTATACCAGCTTCATATAATTCTTTCAAATTATTAACCATTCATTACTTTAATTTGTTATAAACATTAACTACTTTAAATAAAATTTTCTCGAATTTAAAATATGAGCCATTACTACATATTCATCTGATTATATTAATAAATATAAAGGCAAATTTATAAGGAAAAACATTCATACCTTTGTTAAGTATTACAATTATAATTAAAAATCAAATATAGAGTAAGAATTTGAGAGAATTTTATGCTTGTTGATGAAATTAACATAAAATTAGTCATTTTGGGTGTTGGAAGTGTTGGAAAAACTTCAATAGTAAAATCATTTTTAGATCAAGAGATTCCAAGAATGTATATTCCAACAATTGGAAGCAGTATTGCAAGGAAGGAATTTATATTAAAAAATATTGCAATTAAAATTAATATTTGGGATATTGGTGGTCAAAAATCCTTTAATCCTTTAAACCCAGTATTTTTTACTAATGTTGATGCAGCTTTTTTAGTGTTTGATTTAACTCAACCAAAAGAAACATTACCTAGATTAGAAATTGATTATTTAGCAAATTTGTCAAAATATACCAATAATTGTATTGCATTTGTAATTGGAAATAAATTAGATTTAATTTCAACTAAGGAAGAACTAGAGAATATTGCAAATTATTATAAAATAAAAAATGTTCCATTAATTCTAGCTTCTGCTAAAACTCAAGAAAATCTAATTGAAGCATTTAATTTAATCATATTTAGCGTTTTGAAGGAATGGGAGAAAGGACTTAAATCTAAACAATTTCATGGAATATCAAATGAATTCTTGAACTTAATTAACAAAACTGAAAATCAGCTAAAAGATTTATTTGTAAATTTAGATAAGGTAGACTCAATTATGATTTCAAGTAAATCAGCACCTCAATTAACTAAAAAAAAAATTTCATCTTCTACCCCTAATTCAGATTCTGGAATTGAATTAATTGATTATGGAAGATATAAGAAAAAAATTGAAGAATTTAATAAAATAAAAGATCATATTACTGATTCATTTGATAATAAATTAACCATTATAAAAGATGTAATTTCAAGTTTAAAAACAACTCCAATAGATTCACTTATTGATACAATTGACAAAACAATGAAACAATTAAATGATATTAAAAAAGATTTTGAATTTAGCTTAGATTCCTTATTGAGCTTAGAAAAAAGTGAACAAAATGTGAAAGAAGTAAAGAAAGAACTTAAAGAAACTGGAGGCGAATAAAGATTCCAAAAGAGAAAAAAGATAAAATGGAGCAGATAGAAAGCACAAATGAAATTAAAATGGATGAGATTGAAGAATTAGATGAACAACTTATTAATATTGAGAATTGGGTAAAATTTTTTGATGGAGAGATAAAAACTATAAAAAATGATGTCAGTAATATTCGAGAGCAAATAAAAACTCAAGAAAAAACTATAAAAAATGATGTCAGTAATATTCGAGAGCAAATAAAAACTCAAGAAAAAACTATAAAAAATGATGTCAGTAATATTCGAGAGCAAATAAAAACTCAAGAAGAAATAATCAATAGTAAATTTAAAGAATTTTCTGAGCAATATTTAATTGATAAAAAAAATATGACAGCAAAATTACAAGAAATTGAAAGTGAATATGATACAATGAAAATTTCCTTGGCAATAAATGAAAAACACCTATTGGAAAGGTTAAAATCGATGATAAGTGCCGAGATAGACATGGCTGTAAAAGGTAAGGAGCAGGAATTACTTATGAATTTATGGATTGATGAATTAAATCAGATTATTTCGGATTTTGAAAAATTAAAGAGCATGCATCCAAAGGAATTTTCACTTAGGATTAATGAAATATCAAAAACAGTTGAGATATTTAAACAAAATCTTAAAAAATAGAATTTATATTCCTGCTTTTTACAAAGTTAATCTAAGTTAATTTCCTTTTAATTAAATTTATTGCATTTATTCAATTATTCTAGATTATAAATGACCCGTCTAAATAAATATAAATAAATTCGCTCAATATTTTTTGTTATAACCAATGATTGATCAAAATTTTATTGAATTTTTAATACCAATATTAATCTCTTTATTCTGTGGTTTTATTATTGGAATTGAACGAACAAGAGTATCTGCACAATATGGTGCTAGAGATCATATATTTTTTTCAATAATATCTACTACAATTATTATTCTATATGATAAATTTTTGCAAGATCTAGGTTTTTATATTCTTATTATTATTTTTGGAGGAATGATTGTATTTTTATTAATTGGTACTTTTTATCGATTATTTAGAACTGATGACCCAGGATATACGACAACATTATCTATGCTTTTGGCAATGGTTGTTGGAATCGTTAGTTATTATAATTCTTTTCTAGCCATAACCATTTCAGTTATATTTTTAATAATCCTTTCTACTAAAAAGCAATTCTATAAAATACAAAAATTAAAGGATATAGAATGGGCAGGAACTGTTGAATTTTTAGCAATTATGATTTTAACGCTTATTCTATTCCCTCAAGATTTAATAATATATAATATTCAAATTGCTACTATTGTATATGTTTTTCTAACCATTTTAGCGATAAAATATTTCTCATATTTTCTTCTTAAATCGTCATCGGAAAAGAATTTATATATTTTGTCGATTTTAGGAGGCTTTGCTCATAGTGAAGCTACAACTAAAGAATTAGCTGAAATTGACGCTCATCCTGCAACTGTTTCTTTATTACTTCAGACTATGATCATTAGAATACTTTTAGTAATAATTCTAATCTCATTTGAATTAACCGTTAGATTATTTTACCCATTAATATTAACAACCATAATTGGCATAATTATAAATATATTAATTTTAAGGAAAAAAGAGAAAAAGTATATTCTTCAAAAAGTGAAGAACCCTCTTTCTTTAAAATCAGCTTTAATTTTTTCTTCTACCTATTTACTTGCAGTGTTCTTAACGATTACATTTAAAAATATCCAAATCCCATATCAGTTGTATCTCCCAATTGCAATTCTGATGGGATTATTATCTGGTGGTGCAAGTTCATTATTTACATCTACAGCATATATTTCAGGATTAGTTGAAATTAATTTGGCTATTAATATGATTGTTTTTGGATTATGTGCTACAATATTAAATAAATTATTATATTATTATCGCTTTCAAAAAACAAGAAGTAAAAAAAATATAATCAATTTAGTATTATATTTGTCATTAACAGTAATAGTTCTCTTATTTTTCTCATTTACTATAGGTTTTTTATGATTTCCAGTTAATTTAGAGCTTGATTTTGAATTTAATATTTTTGTTGTAAAAAAGGATTCAATATCAAGTGTTTTATGTTTGTATTTTTAGATCTAAGAAAAAGTCTTATAACAAAAAGTTTAAATATGTAAAAGAAAATATTTTAGTACTAAATATTCCTTTTTTTTGGTAAAAAAAAACTCAAGACAAAAAAAGAACTCAAAAAGTGATATAATGAAAGTATTATCAAATAATTTGATATATTCTAAAAGAGATTTACTTATAAATACTACGTTTAAAGAATCAAGCAATATACAGCAAGATAATTTTTATCTTGAACAATTTAGAGTAAAAGATATTTTTAATGAGATTGATTTCGCTCGATTACAAAGATTAAGAAACAAAGCAAATAGGATTAAAAAGTTATAAAGCACTTTGAGATAAAATTTAAAAAAAAGCCAAATAGGGTAAAGGGGGGAGAATGGCTTCTCCTAGTGGGGAGAATGGCTTCTCCTAGTAGGGAGAAGCCACCTTTTTTTTTCCTTGTCATGTAATAAATTAAATCGAATTAAAACCTAGTTATAAAAATAAATAAAGTTAATAATAAGTTAATTAGTAAGTGTTTTTTAGGTTAAAAAATATCGAAAAAGTTAATAAAAATTTAATCTATTAAGAAGTATTAGATATAAGGAATTTTAAATTAACATTAAAAAATTATAATCAAACAAAAAAAAAAGTAAGTGAATTACTATGGATTGGGGAATGAAAAATCGCTTATCACGGATAATTAACCCAAAATCTGGGCATTGTGTAATGTTAGCGGTTGATCACGGTTATTTTGGGAATGTTCCGGGTGCTTTGAAACGTTTTGAAGATTTAAATATACTTTTTGAATACGCTGATGCTTTAATGTTAACACGTGGAATGCTTCGAAACTGTGTTCCTGCAGAAGTTAATAAACCAATAGTTCTGAGAGTTTCAGCTGGTGCGAGTATGCTTAAAGAACTCTCAAATGAAGAAATCAATGTTACGATAGATGATGCGATTAGATTGAATGTATCTGCTATCACATGCTCGATTTTTATTGGTGGTGAATATGAGAAACAATCAATTATGAATCTTTCAAAATTAGTAAATTGGGGTCAAACTTATGGTATCCCGGTTCTAGCAGTTACTGCTGTTGGTAGAGAGATGGTAAGAGATGCAAGATATTTGAGTATGGCATCTCGAATAGCAGCTGAAATGGGTGCAACTTTCGTTAAGACTTATTATTGCGAAGATTTTGAAGAAGTTACTAGTATATGCCCGGCACCAGTTGTTATTGCAGGTGGTAAGAAAATTGAAGAACGTGATGCCTTACAGATGGCTAAAAATGCTTTAAATAAAGGGGCAGTCGGCGTAGACATGGGAAGGAATATTTTTCAATCTGATAAACCTGTTGGAATGATTAAAGCAGTAAGAGAAATTGTCCATAATAACGCTAGTGTAGATGATGCATTTGAAATTTACCAAAATGGGTAAATTAAAAATTTCCTTAATTTTTTTTTAATATATATTTATTATTTAATTAGGATTTTGGTCAAGTGACAAGATCTAAGATAGATAACATCAGAATTGACGAAATAGCGGATAAAGTTTTACTTATTCATCAAATAAAAGCATCTGGACCTTTTACTAGATGTGATGGGTTGCTCATATTACCTAAAGAAGATCGTAATTCTAAAACCGTTGTTCTTGACGTAAATGTAGAACCCAAATGCATTAAATCTATCAATGAAGTATATGGACCAGTCTCAGAATATGTGTGTAGTCATGGACATATGGATCATATCACCCATGTTTATATGTGGGAGCGATTCGGTGCGAATATATATGGTTTTATTCCGGAAGCTAATTATTTGCTTAATCTATACAATCTTTTTGAAGGTTTTGGGTTCAATGAAGCTATGGACTTTTCAATAATAGAAAAATTTGCAGAACTTAATAAATATCATGAATGTAATAATGTTATTCCAATTAAACCTGGCTCTAAATTAAAATTTGAAAATTTTAAAATTGAAACTATTCCATTTCAGGGTCATTCATTAGCTAATGTGGGCTTTTATCTTCCCGTAGAAAGAATACTACATATCGGATGCCTTGGGTTTGACCTTTCTAAGCTAAATAGTGGAGGTTTTGGTCCGTGGTATGGTTTCAAACAATGTTCTATTCTACAATATCTAAAGGATATTGATTTCGCTGAATCTTTATATCTTAGAAAGGCTGATTTCTTGACTTCAAGCCACGGGTATGTTGTAAAAAATCCCGACAGAAGTCCATTTGACTATATGAGGAAAAAAATCGAAAGTAACAAGCTAAAGATTGATCAAGCTTTAAAATCCTTAAATCCACCATTAAAATCCGAAGAAGAAACTGTAAAAAAATTACTCAAAATGGATATTTTTTTTCCAAAAAGAAATATGAGCGGATTCATGCTAGAAATTTACACTTTTTGGGAATATTGGATAATTAAAAATCACATCCAGCTTATTTAATTTATTGTGCTTAATCCGACATTTCCAAAAGCTCCTTTAAGAAGAATATTCATTAATTTCACTCTTTAATTTAAAAAAAAAATAGATTTATCATAAAAATAATATTCAATTCGTATTAAAAGTTACAAAATTTACAAATATTTGTGTTTAATTATTAATGACATTGTTACGGTTCGAAAATAACCTTTAAAGATTCATTCGCTTCACAAACTACTTTAAAAGCATCTCCAGCTCTACTTAGTGGAAATCGGTGGGAAATTAAATCTACTACCTTTATTTTTTTAGATTTAATCCATTCAAATGCTTCATCAAGATCTTCAGGAGCAGCACCATAAGAAGTCATAATAACAACCTCATTCCTCCAGTAATCATTTATGGGGATTTCTATATTTATACCTGGTTTTGGGACTGCAAAGTAAATAATAACCGTTCCAGGGCCTGCATATTCTATAGCCTGTTTTGCAGCAGATAATGCACCTGTACATACAATTATACAATCAGGAGGTCTGTTTTCGTTAAATTTTTTTACCTCTGCGAATATATTTTTGCTTGCATGAAGAACTAATTCTGCTCCGAATTCTTTTGCCTTTTTTAATCGATATTCACTAATATCAGTTGTAATTATTTTTTCAACACCTTTTGCTTTTGCTAACTTAAGATGTAATAATCCAGAGACGCCACTACCTAAAATTAATATGGTTTGTCCTTTTCTAATATTTGCTAAACGCTGGGCTCGACATACGCATCCTAATGGTTCAATAAAAACGCCCTCATCATATGTCATATTCTCTGATAAAATATATACTCCTTTTTTTTCTAAATTTATTTTTGGAATTCTGATATATTCTGCAAAACCTCCAGGGTCATAATTTGTATTGTGCAATAAATGACAAGCGGTATGGTGGCCAAGTCGGCAGTAATGGCAATCGAAATCCGGTACGTGATGGGATACAAAAACTCGATCCCCTAACTTATAATCTAAAACACTTTCACCTATTTCAATAATATCACCCGTCATCTCATGACCGAGAACTAGACTATTGACTCCCAATTTTTTCATTTTAGCAAAACGATAATATTCTAAAATATCGCTTCCACAAATCCCGGATTTTTTTACTTTTATTAATAATTCTCCAGAATTAATCTGAGGTTTTAGCATTTCTTCTAATCTAACATCATCATTATTATAATATTTTGCGACTTTCATAATAAATCTCTAAATTTCATATTCATACAGAACATGTTGATCTAAATAGAAATAACTTTTCTTTAAATTTAACTACTTTTCTTCAACTTTTTTAAAGAATTAAATTAAATAATAATTATTATGAATGCAAAAAATTCAGATCAAGCTGATATGAATAAGCTTTTTGATGAGAAAATTGAAGAATTAGAAAAGAATTTACGATTTGGTGAAGGTGATAAAAATTGTGCTGCTTGGACATTTACAAGTATCCTAGATGTATTAGGATTAGAGAATTTCTTTTTTAATAATCTGGCTATACCTCTTGCTGGTGGCTTTGGGGGATTTAAGAGTATGCATGGATGGAAGGGACCTTGTGGTGCTGTGTGTGCTGGTTGTGCTGCAATCGGAATAATTATGGGTGGGCAAAAACCGATAAAGTTTGGAGCTAAATCAAGAATATATTTAAGAGCAGCGAAATTTGTCCATTATTTCGAAAAAGAGTTTGGTTCTGTAATTTGTGAAGATCTTTGCGGAATAGATTTTAGCGACCCAATCGGACTTCAAAAATTTTTAGATGTTGATATTTGGGGAAATACATGCTATAAATATATTATTAAAGCTGTTGATCTTGTAAGAAAAGTAACAGATAAAGAATTAATAAGAAAATGGGGTTAATTCACAAATTTCTTTTTTTTAATTTTTTTTCTTAATTAATTCAGTTTTTGTATATCAAAATATTTTAAGTAAGATTTATATGAATCATTCCATTCCATAAAATTCTTTGGCCAATAAGATTTAATTTCAAATGAATTTCTTACTATTTGGTGTAAATCTTTAATTGATTCTATTTGACCTATCGCTACAGCCTGCATTAATATATTTCCAATAGTTGTAGCTTCATTTGGTCCAGCATCTACAGGAAGATTAGTGGCATTGGATGTAAATTGACATAAAAGTTTATTTTGTGAACCTCCACCAATAATATAAATTTTTTCAATCTTTTTATCTGAAAATTCTTGTAATTGGTCGAGTATTTGACGATATCTAAAAGCTAATCCCTCAAAAATTATTCTAGAAATAGTACCTATTTCCGTAGGAACATCTTGATCTGTTCCTTTACAGTAATTTTGGATTGTTTCAATTATATTCTTTGGGTTTAAAAACATATTATTATCTGGAAAAATAAAACTAGTATATGGTTTTGCTCTTTTAGCTAATTTTTCAATTTCACGATAAGAAATTTTTGTTCTATTTTGTTCTTCCCATATTCGTTTACATTCTTGAATTAACCATAATCCCATAATATTATTAAGAAAGCGTATTTTTCCAAAAACCCCTCCTTCATTTGTGAAATTATATTTAAGAGCTTTTTGATTTATTATAGGTTGAGATAATTCTAGCCCCATTAAACTCCAAGTACCGGAGCTAATATAAGCCCAATTCTTAACTTCTTCTTCAAGTGGAACTGCTGCAATTGCCGCAGCAGTATCATGACAGAGAGTTGCAATAACGGGTGTATTTTCATCTAAACCAGTTTTATTTGTTATAGAGTTATGAATTTTTCCAAGAATAGTTCCATGGTTTATAATACCGGGAAACCATTTAGGATTGAAGCCTAACTTTTCTATTAAATCAAACGCCCATTCATTCTTAATTGGATTATATAACTGCGATGTTGTTGCTAATGTATATTCCGAGCCAATTTTTCCTGATAGTAAAAAGTTAAAATAATCTGCAATCATTAAAACTTTATTTATAATGGTAAGTTGTGGGGATTTGGATTTTACCATAGAAAATAATTGAGTAGAGCTATTAATTGGCATGAATTGAATTCCAGTTTGATTAAAAATCTCTTCTTTTCGAACGACCTTAAACATTTCATCAACCATTCCATCAGTTCGCTTATCTCGATAATGATAATTGAGCCCTACAAGCTCATTATTACAATCCAAAAGAACAAAATCAACTCCCCAACTGTCGATTCCAACTCCATCAAAATTGGGTCCATACTTTTCTACACACATCTTCAAACCATTTTTTATTTCTTCGAAGAGTCTTAAAGTATCCCAATATAATGAATCAAACACCTGAATACCACCATTGGAAAAACGGTATATTTCATCTAATTTTAATAGTTTGTCTTCAAGAACTCCCACTATTACTCTTCCTGAACTGGCACCTAGATCTATTCCAATATATTTCTTCATTGGATTTTTCATAAATTATAATTAAATATCGAAATTTTTATAATTTTTCAAATATTTATTAAAAATTATGGAAGATGATAAAGAAGACCAACTTAGAATAGAAGTTGTAAATGGGGCGAAAGAGATCTTTTCTAAAGGCTTAGTGGAAGCAGGGGAAGGTAATGTAAGTATTCGAATTCCGAAAAAGGATGAACTCTTCATCACACCATCATTTAATAAATATAAAACCTTAGTGAAAGATGAAATAGTTCATATGAAATTTGATGGCGCTCCATTAAGTTCAGGAAAATTGCCCTCTACAGAATATCGGCTTCATGTAGCTATTTATGAAGCGCGTCCAAGAGCTAATTGCGTAATACACACTCATTCACCATATGCAACTATGCTTTCTGTTGTGCAAAAAAAAATCCCAGTAATTATGGAAGAACAAGTTGTATTTTTAGGTGGATCTATTGATATAGCGGAATTTGGTAAGGCACATACTGAAGAAATTGGAGAAAAAGCACTTGAAGTTATGGGTATAAAAAATGGTGTATTATTAGGCAATCATGGAGTTTTAGTATGTGCAAGATCTATGGGACATGTTGTTATATTAGCAGAATTAGTTGAAAAATTGGCAAGAATTTATTGGGGTGCACTTCAAATAGGAGAACCTATTTTAATTTCGGAAGAAGATTGTCAAAGATTTAAAAAGCACTTTGATTCTTTGTTTGCAACGTATGTAAAAAAAAGAAGGAGATAAACTATAAAATATCTAAAACTTTTTAAGATTTTAATAAAAAATAATTAAAAGAGCTATAACAATCTTTGACCGCAAATATAATTACAAAAGTAGTAGAAATAAATAATTGTAATGGAGCTACATTTGTAGAAGCTATTTACAAAGAAAAATTTTGGGAAATTATTAGTCCCGTTACTAAAATTGAAGTAGAGTTCATTTCCCCCAATGTATTTCGGAGTGAGATTATTGATGAAGTTAAATTAACTGTAGGTAATCTTTTAAATATTCCAATAGAGATGACCGGTGAAATGGTTTTACTGGATAAGGGAGAAGTACCGGAAAAGGGAAGATTAATAGAATTTAATGTTCGAAATAATAAAGATGTTAAAAAATTAGAAGGACGCTTCAGAATCAAACAGATCTCAACAAATACTGTAAAAATTGGAGTATTCATTCAAATTCTTGAATTAAGTAGTGATTTTATCAATTTAATTGGGAAAAGTGCAGCGGAACTCATTTTAAGAACAAAAATTACCGGGATGTTGAGAAATTTAGAGAAGTACTGCCAATCTAATAATCTTAAAGATCTTTTATAGCGCACAAATCTCATAAAATTTATATTTCTATAAAATTTAGATAGAGATAAATAAAAACTTATTAAAAAATAATAAATTCATATAAATTTAAGATATTTCAATTTTAGAAATTCATGTGAAGTTTTATGCCACAAAATAAAAAAAAAAGCATAAAAGAAAAACCATTAGATATCACTGAAGAGACCAGAGAGTGCCCTATATGTGGAAAAATGTTAAAACGACCATATTGGAAACATCTACAAAAAAAACATACAAAAGAATACCATGAGAATAAAACTACGTGGATTCAGCTCTACAAAGATTACACAGCAATGGGGATGAGTATGGATATGAGTTTAAAAGTAATTAGTGAATTGTTTAATGTCTCAGAAAAGGAGATTAAATCACTTTTAAAGAAACAAAAAATATTATGAAAAATAAATTTTAGTAATCAAATTTATTAACTTAAAATTCCTCTTCTTCTTCCTCCTTTAACAAACCTGTTTGCTTCAACAAATCTTCAACAGTTTCTTTTGTTTTCATAACTTGTTCATTATCTTTCAAGTTCAAGTTATCTAAAACTGAATCGGTGAATTCCATAAACTTCTTAATCGATTTACTAGATAAATCTTCAACTTTCTCTTGTGTTTCTTTTACAAAATCTCTTCCAGAATCACCAAAAACACTTCCAACAAAATCAACGAATGATTTATTTAATTTGTCAATGAAGGTTTCATCTTTTTCTTCTTCATAACTCATAATATATTTACCTTATAAAAACGTATTTTAATTTATTTCATTTAATTGATTTTATAAAAATTTAATCATATTGATACGAATTTTAAACAATAAAAGAATTTTTACCTTCCTCGTTTATCTGAAGCCTTCCATTATTTTTCAATTACATTATCTTTTTTCAATCCTAATTCATCCTCCGCATACTTTTTTATTGCCCTCCATTGGCTTTCACTTGTTCCATAATATTTAAAGAGAGCGATACCTAAACCAAAATCGAAGCCTTTCATTTGTTTTAACATCTCTTCAGTATTACATTCTACGGAATTAGTAATAGATAATACAGGAGTATTACCGAATTCGTAAGCTCGCTTTTTCATATTTCTAATAAAATACCAATAGAAAATATCACCTACTTTACCCCAAAACCATCCATCATCTCTAGTTCCCATTAAATATGGATATTCCATAGTTGAGACAACATCCAAAATCGTAGATAATTTCTTCCAATCTTGGCCCAATCTTTTCCTTGATAATATTTTTTTTGGCCCAGGAAGACAAAACCATCCTGTGATACAATCTTGATTAATAGATTTAATCGTATCTTGTAATTTCTGAGCATATTCTGCAATAGCATTAGCCTTAAAATCAAACCATTCCTTACTATTAATGATTTTTGCTTTCCCTCCAAATTTCTCATGAAATAATTTAACACAATGATCACAAGCACATAAATCAATAAATGCTCCATTATATCTGATATAATCTGCAAAAAAAGCTTTAATAGGATAATTCTTTACTATCTCTTTCGTTAGCTCTAGAAGATAATCAATATGCTTGCTATTTGGACACATGAAACTAGTTAAGGGAATATAACCTTGTCCGCGAGTGCCTCTAGAAGCCCCAATCTTTTCATCTATTTTATTTGTTAAGAAGGGGATTTTTTTCTGATATTCCTCAAAAGAAATACCATCTGGTAAATCAACTCTCAATTCACCTTCATTATGGGTTGATATATCTCCTTTTTTATATTCTATCCCATATTTTTTTCCGCTTTTACCGTGAATACTTACTCTTTCTGGATGTAAATATCCTTGATAAGCATCATTCATTGATGTGAATGAGACCATTAATGTAATATTTCTATCCTTTCCAGCATCACAAAATTCTCCTAAAATGTCTCGATCAATAGGATTCCATCCAATATTTGTGTCCCAAGTACATGCACCATCAGTATCTTTAATAACTAAACCAAAAACATTAATATGACACTCTCCTAATTTATCCATTACCTCATTTACATTAAGACCATTTTGAGCAAATTGGTAATCTAATTTTCTAAACCCTTTTGGACCTCTAACCGGCATTAATCCCATAGCGTAAATTTTCTTTACTCCGAAAATTGTGTGTAATTTTTCAATTTTCTTCAAATCCATTGAAAAATATTTTGACCAATCTACTGTTTTTACCAAATTAATTCTTATTATTTTAAATTTTTAATATATTTATGATATGTAGAGTGAAAAATTATTAATGTAATTTACATATATTTTTTTTACTAAATACCAAAATATTGAATTTCTAAAAATCTATTATTAATAGCATTATTAATTGCTAGATTTTTAAAAAGGGTTTGAGAGTAGGATTATGACGGAATATAAATATATTTTTAAAGTTGTAATTTTAGGAGATGCCTCAGTTGGAAAAACTACTCTAACATATAGATTTATAACAGGAGATTTTTTACAAACCCTTAAAAGTTCAATTGGAACTACGCTCTATTACAAACTTGTGGAATATAAAGGAGATCCAATAAAACTACAAATTTGGGATTTTGCTGGGGAAAAAAGGTTTCGATTTTTATTACCAGGTTATATTGAAGGAGCCAATGGTGCTTTTTTAATGTATGATATTACTAGTTCTATTTCATTTTCACACCTTCAAGAATGGCTAGATGTTGTAAGACAGCAAGAGGGACATATTCCTGTAATGTTAATTGGATCAAAGTTAGATTTAAAAAAATATAGAACTGTTAATAAAGAAGAAGGTTTAAGTGTTGTGAAGCAATATGGTTTATTTTCATTTACTGAGTTAAGCTCCAAATCAGGTGAAAATGTTGAAATTGCTATGGAACAGATGACTAAAATTTTACTGGCAGATACAAACAAAAAAGAGATGATTCATCTCTAAATTTTTTATTGAAGAATTACACTTGTTTTAGTGTTAAGTTTTCGAAAAATTAATATAACTAGTAAATTATCTAAATTGATATAATATAGGAAATAAGGCAAAATACGGATTGGAATTTAAAGTTAGGGGAGAATATTAAGGAATTATACATATTTTCGGAAGAGAGAATTAATATGCTAAGATTTTTTGATCCAAGTGGATTTTTTTTTACTCAAAATTAGAATTTATAACTAAATTGAAAGCTATTTTTTACAAAATATTTAAAAATGAATTTTTGATTTATATATGTTAGTACAAAAAATTTTGTCGGATTAATTTTAGATTCAATAGGGAGATGGATATCACATTCTAGAGGAAATTCTATCTAATTCTCAAAAGAAAATTAGAGAAGAGTATAAATCTTTATTTGACTTTTCTTTAGATTTAATTTATGTATATGAATCAGAAGGATATAATATTGATGCAAATGATATTGCATTAACATCTCTTGGATATAATTTAGAAGATTTTCATGAATTATCTCTTAAAGATTTAATAGATAAAGATCAGATCATCACACATATAATGCTATCAAAGAAATTAAAGAAACTGGGAAAAAGTCTTCAAATTTTGAATCCAAACTTAAAACAAAAAGTTGTAATTTCATATATGTCGAAACATATGGAATTCCATTTAAAAAAAATGGGAAAATATATGCTATTTTAAATGTTGCTCATGATATTACCGAACGTAAGAAGATGGAACAAAAATTAAAAGAATCAGAAGAAAACCTTAAAAAATTAAAAAAAGAATTAGAATGGAAAGTAGAGAAAAGACCTAGGGAATTAAAAAAATCTAAAGACACTTTAAAAAAATTGAATAAATTATTAGAACAAGAAGTGTAGGAAATGACTAAGAAATTAAACGAAACCGTAGAAAAATATCAGATCTCATATGAGTATAGTAAAGATGGCATTAGTTTGATAAATACGTATAATGCTAATGAAAGTAGAATTATGGATTTGAAAAATAGGAAATCAGGAATTGAAATATTAGATGTCATTCCATGGGGTACTCATCTCTGTCTTTTTTACGAAAAAAAAGAAGATTTATTTGAAATTTTAATACCTTATTTTAAAGCAGGATTAGAGAATAATGAATACTGTATTTGGGTAACTTCAGAACCACTAAATCAAAAAGATGTTGAAATAGGTATAAGTAAATCTATACCAAATTTTGAGCAATATCTAAAAAGAAAACAAATAGAGATAATTCCATATTTTGACATTTATCTTAAAAATAACGAGTTTGATCTGCAAAGAGTTCTTGATGAATGGATTGAGAAATTAAAGTACGCCTTAAATGAAGGATATGATGGATTAAGAGTGACTGGGAATACTGCTTGGCTTGAGAAAAAAGATTGGAAAAGCTTTACTGATTATGAAGCAGAAATAAATAGTGTGATACCATTCCATAAGATGATTGCCATTTGCACTTATGCACTCGAGAAATGTGGACCATTTGAATTATTAGATGTTATTAATAATCATCAATTTGCTCTTATTAGACGGGAGGACAAGTGGAAGTACTTTAAAAGCATGGAACAAATTAAGGCAGAACAAAAATTAAGAGAATCCGAAGAAAAATATCGTCTTATTTCTGAAAACGCAAATGATTTAATCACTATTCTCAATCAAAAATTCGAACACGAATATATTAATGAGGAAACTTATTTGAAAATTCTAGGTTATTCTAACGATGATATGTTGGGAAAAACCCGATTAGATTTAATACATCCAGATGATCTTAAACAAGGCATGAAAGCTTTAAGAAATGGCTTTAAGTATGGAGAAGGAATAGCAGAATTACGACTTAAGCATAAGGACGGGCACTATATATGGATTGAAACTAAAGGAAAAACTTTTATCGATTCTAACGGAGAAACCAAAGCATTAACAATTTCAAGAGATATTTCCGAGCGCAAGAAGATAGAACAAAAATTAAAAGAATCCGAGGAAAAATATCGAAATATTCTTGATAATATACAAGAAGGGTATCTTGAAGTAGATCTCAAGGGAAATTATACTTTTGTGAATGATTATCATTGTTATTTTTTTGGCATTTCGAAAGATGATACGATTGGAAAAAATTATGCGGAATTTGTAGATAAAAAACATAAAAAAATATTATTCGAAATTTTCAACAAAGTATATAGAAGAGAAGTTCCCAGTGCAAGATTTGAGATTGAAGCTATTAGATATGACGGGGAGAACCGAATCTATGAGGGTACCTGTAATTTAAAATTAGATTATAATGGTAGAAGGATTGGTTTTTATAGTCTTACTCGAGATATTACTGAAAGAAAAGAGGCAGAAAAGTTAATGATAGAGGAGTTAAATAAACTCACAGAACTTGATCGAATGAGAAGAGAGTTTATATCGAGAGCATCACATGAGTTAAAGACCCCATTAACGTCTATTTATAGCGCTACCCAACTCCTTTTAGAGTTATATAAAGATCAATTAGGAAAAAATGCTTTAGAACTTGTTGAAATGATTGAGAAAGGAGGATATAGGTTGAAAGGATTGGTCGAAAAATTACTAAATTTTTCACGTATTGAATCAGAAAGATTCCAGTTATATAAAAAAATGGAGAATGCTACTGAGATTATTAGAGATTGTATAAGTAATATGGCATATTTAGCAAATAAACGAAATATTATTTTGAATGTGGATCTTCCAGAAACATTTAATATAGAATTAGATAAATTAAGATTTGAACAAGTTGTTATAAATTTATTATCAAATGCTATTAAAAACACTCCACCTATTGGTGATATTCAAATTAGTTTAAGCAAACAGAATGGATTTATGGTGTTATCCGTAAAAGATAGTGGTGTAGGTCTCACAAAAAGTGAAAGGGGTAAGATTTTCAAAAAATTTGGAAAAATTGAAAGATATGGAAAGGGTTTAGATATAATTCCTGAAGGAGTCGGTCTCGGGCTTTTTATTTCGAAGGAAATAGTAGAGAATCATAGAGGTAAAATTTTTGTTGAGTCCAAAGGAAGAAATAAGGGTGCAAATTTTATTGTAAAATTACCTTTTAAATGAAATAATAAAAGGAATAAAGTCAATTATAAAGGTAAAAAACTAATTTTTTAATTTGGTAAATTAGATAAAATTTAATTAAAGAGGTTTGATAAAAATATATAAACTAGTAGAATTAAGTATATATCTATCTTTTATTTTATCATTCCAATTTGATTATTTTGAGTGAAAAAGATGTCAAATAAAACAAAATCTGATTTTTCATTTTCAGAAATAGAAAATAAATTAAAACCTAAACCCTTATTCACGCTTATATTTGTCATAGTATTAATGACTTTGTTTTTCATCCAAGGTTTAAAGGCATATTTAACAGGATTATATATGGGCATGTATTATGCAGTATTTTCAGGGCAACCAGAATATTATCCCATCCTTCTTACCCTAATTTTTTTCTTTTTACCAGTCTTGACCAATACAATTGGCAAGAAGATTGAAAAAAGTCGTTTTATGATTTTTTCTATATATGTCATTACTATCATTAGATTATTAATGGCATTTCATCTACCATTTATATGGGAGGTTATCTGTTCTGGAGTAATAATCACATTTTACAGCTTTTTTATGAGCACATTCCTTACCCTTTGGGTAGAGGAAGCTGATGATATTGAACTTAATCATAAAGTAATAATAATTGCATTTTCTATTTTTTGTGCCTTTCTAATTGATTATTTAATTAGAACAATTGGTTTTTCCCAAGATATTTCACTATTACCACCGGGTTTAATCGCAGATTATTGGTACATAACGCAATATATCTGGTTATTTATTCAAATTCCTTTAAGCCTTTTTTGTATATATTTCACGAGATTGCATTTTCTAAGATTTTCTACAAAACCTAAAGAAGAAATAGAAAAAAAAGATAATTTCAGAACTCTCTATTCCCTAATCTTTATAGGATTAGGAATGTTCTTATTTCTCTTAATTAATCTCTTCCTTTATCCCAACGCAATTGCCCAATATACTGCAACTAGTTATTCTTTTAACAATATTTTAAATATAGTTGCACTAATGATTGCGATTTGTATAATACTATTTGTAAACGTAGATTTAATTTCAAATATAAAAATAATAGGTATTCTAAATGGTTTTATGATTTTGTTTCTGTGTCTATTCCTATTTCTTGGAAAGATTTTAGCCTATATTGCAAGTATCCTCATTTCAATTTCTCTCGTAATCATGTATTTAAATTTCTATTTATTATTGTTCCGATTATTAAAAATAAATTTCAAATGGGAGAAATTAAAAACAATTTCTAATTCCATAACAATTGGACTCGCCTTTTTAGTTTTATTTATTTTTTTGCATGCCTTTGCAGATGAATGGGCATATACATTTAAATTTTTAAAAGATCTAGGGCCATTCATATTACTGCTAGCAGGAATTATTTTTTCTATTTCAACTTGGTTTTCAATTATATTCAAATCAAAAAAGGAGGAGGTAATTAGATGAGGAATAATCATAGAATTATTCTTATATTTTTATTTTTCATTCCACTGATATTTTCAATTATAATGTTTGGAGTTAGCGAAACACCTGTAGAAAGTTCAACAAAAAATGAATTTACGTTTATGACATATAACATTCATTTTGGACAAGGTGAAGATAATTTACTAAATTTTGAACGGTTAGCACAGAACATTTTAGTCGCAGAGCCCGATATTATTGGGCTTCAAGAAGTGGAAAATGGTAGAATGACAACTCAAGGGGTAGATATGACATTTTGGTTAGCTAAAAGATTAAATATGTATTACTATTATTACCCTGCAGAAAGTGAACATTCGTTTGGTTGCGCACTCCTAAGTAAATATCCTATAATATTTAAAATGGGCGAACAGATACCCAGCATTTCTATGAGAAGGGTTTATATCCATTGCGTGGTTGAAGTAAATAATTCACTCGAGTTAGATGTATTTGTAACACATCTTGGGACTAGTGGAGAAAATAGAACAAGACAAGTAAATTTTCTCGTTGAGAAAATAGAGCCGGTTTTTACATCTTCTACAAAACCAAAAATTTTAATGGGAGATTTTAATCTGCGTGTGAATTGGACCCATCCCGAAGAATCAACAATCTATCCGATTCATTCATATTTTAATAATACTGGGATAGCTGTTCCGGTTGATCAACGGGCAAGAATAGATCATATATACGCTTCAGGTTATCAAGAGATTGTAAATTACTATGTACTTAGAGACATGCTCCCAGAAGTTGACATACCTGCTGAATTTGGTTCTGATCACGTACCTACTGTAGCTACATTAACTTTTCCTTAAAAAGGAATAAAAATATGATCATTAAAGATGAGAGAAGTCATACAATAAAATTTCTATATTTTTAGAGATTTCTATAATGCATTCAAATTTTCGATTTTTTTTCTCAAAAATAATTAACAGATTCAATTAAAATGGGTAAAGTATCTTTTATTATAATATCTATATACTATAACATTTTTTGTCATAAAATAAAAATGATTAAATAAAACATAATCAAAAATTATTAACTATGGTTATAGTAGATAATAGGAGAATATTTGGGGAACATCTTACTTCTTCTAGAATATTTGAACAATTTATTTTCCCAGAAATAAAAGATAAATTATTTGATTATTTATGGATTGATTTATATGCGGGAGAAGGAAATCTTATTCTTCCAATACTTACAAAGATCCCCAGAAATGAAAGAGAGGATTTTTTCAAAGAGCACATATTTTTATCCGATATACAGGAAAAAATGGTTAATAAATGCATCGAAATTGCAGTGAATTATGGTATTGATGAAAACATTGTAAAAAAAAAAATAGTCTTAAGAGATAATCTGAAGGATTTTCCAGAATTTATACATAAATTCAAATACCCAATATTTCATATTACTAATCCTCCCTATTTATATCTCGGATATATACGAAAAAATAAAAAAACTCAAAAATATTTGCAATATTTTGATAAAGGAAATAAGGGTTATCAGGATTTATATCAAATTGCAATGATTAATGATTTAAGAAATAATTTAATTGATTTAATTTATATTATTCCTTCGAATTTTTTATTTGGTGCATCAATTTCAAATAAATTTCGAAAAGATTTTTTAAAATTCTATAAAATTCTTAAAATATACACATTTGAAACTCAAATATTTGAATTTACAGGTACAAATATATGTATTAGTTTTCTTAAAAGAAAAAAAAATCCAAAACCTGAAAATTTAAAATTTTACGGAACAAAAATTAAAAAACAAAATAAAAAATTTGTTAAAAATTACATCTTAAAGCCTGAGTTTAAATATAGAGCAGGTTCAGAATTCTATGAATTTATAAAATATTATAGAACAAAATGTCCCCTAATAGTAAAATATTATTTACAAAAAAATGATATCTCAAAAAATAAAGGAAATAATTTTATTAAAGTACTTGATGCAAATAATTATCACAATAATGAATATAAAAAGATGATGATCAATGTTAATGATGAATTAAAAGAAATAATTAAATCTAATATATTATATATTCGCACAGTTGATTCTGGATCGGAATATGGAAGAGTAGGGATAGGTATAATAAAAGATGATTTTAATGTAGATGGAATCTTTGTTTCAGGCAATACTTATAGAACACATCCAATCCAGATTTTTCTTGATCCAACCATCTCAATAGAAGACCAATATTTACTAAAAGATTATTTTAATTCAATTTTAGAATATTTTCGAAAGAAACTTGATAGTGAATTCTTAACGACATATAAATATTCTAATGCAGAATATACAAGAAAATACCTTGGTCTTACACAGGTAAGGAGTTTAATTGAAACATTTCCCATTTTAGATTATGGTAATTATAAAAATCAAAATATAAAAAAAATAATTAAAAACAAAGAAGCAACTCATATTTTAAACAAATTAAAAAATTATTCAAATCTTGAAAAGATTAATGCAAGTACGATAAATTAAATTAATTAAATAGAGAAATTGATTTTTTTTATTCTTTTTTAAAATTTTTCTACTTATTTATTATTTAATTGTTTGAAGTACCTCATTAGTAGAAATTATAAAAATTCTATTATCTGAAAATTCTCCAGCCAATTTTTTTAATTTGTTTTTTCGATTGTAATTATAATATGTTCCATCCACAAGAGCCACAAATTTTTTATTATTTTTATTATTTTTACAATATTCTCGCGCAAATATGACAAACTTTTTAATAACTTCATATTTATTACGTTGAGCTCCACCTCCACCAGTTTTTGATTCTGTGTGTTGATGATAATAATAATAATCTTCATTATTGATTGTTTCTATAAAGGTTAGAGGATTGGTTATATCTAGTTCAATATCTTCAGGAATATTTAAATCTCCTAGAATCAACTCCTTTTCAGTCAAATAAATAGCATTCAAGCCTCTCCTTGGTAATTTTATAATTTCTCTATTATTATTTTCCATATGTTCAAGAAATATGTTTTCGTATATATTTTGCCTTTTGGGATCTATTGCCAAATTTTCAGCTATAAAAAGATCTTTTAATTTTTCATCTGGTGAGTCTATAATATTTTTATATAATTCATTTTTATTCATATCATATCTTTTAGCTAATTTTTCAATTTTTTTCATAATATAATTATTTTTATCTTTTAAATCGTGTTTTGCTTGCTCAAAATTTTTTTTCCTATGCTCTTTTAATTTTTCTTTGGAATATATATCTTTCATAAAATTAAATACCCTTCTAAAAATTTAATTTTTCATCTAAACATAATTTTTGATTATGTTACATTTTACATTTTTGTTATTTAAATTTATTCACTAACAATACATCTCAATATTCAAGTGTGTTATCCTTAATAAATTTGAAAATTTTCTCAGGAAAAATTAAACAAATATTCCATTAAGCATTAAATTTTATATAATAATGGGGGGAGCATCAAAAAGCAATAAGATTAATGAAATCATTGTAAGCAATGCAAGCAATTATCAAAATAATAAATATAAAAAATTAACACTTGAAGTTAATGAAGGATTAGAAAAAAAAATCAAATCGAATATATTATTTGTTCGAACAGTGGATTCAGGCTCAGAGGAGGGAAGAGTAGGGATTAATATAATTAAAAATAAATTTAATGTTGATGGGATTCTTGTTTCGGGTAATACATATAGGACACATCCAATTCAAATTTTTTTCTCGCCTCAACTCTCAGTAGAAAATCAGAAATTGCTAAAGAATTATTTTAATCTCTTATTGGAATACTTTCGGGAAAAACTTGATAGTGAATTTCTGACAACATATAAATATTCAAATGCGAAATACACCAGAAAGTATTTAGGACTTACATATGTGAAGAGATTAATTGAAACATATCCATATTTAGATTTTAATAAAGAACAGTTCGAAAATATGAAAAATTTAATTCGAAAAAGGAATGTAAATGATATCTTGAATTTTTTAAAGAATTAATTACCTTTATTAAAATTCTTATTTAATTCTTGAAGGAATGGAAGGAATTCTTTTGGTTGCCCAAATACTGGAATTTTTTTTATTCTTAATTTTTTAATAGTATCATATCTTATTTTAGGGAAATCTACACCCTGAATGATAATAAAAATAGGTTTATGATATTTTTGACCTGTACTTAATGCATTTAATAAATTTTCTTCCCAGTTAATATATTTTTCCCTCTTATTTCTCATCTTTTTTTTTCTTTTTTTTTTTTATATCTCTCAAAATTTCATTAATATCTTTATTTTGTAAATATTTTCTGACTTCCGAAATATTTTTTGGTCCGTTTGGTCCAAAAATTTCCCTTATTCTCCTATAAAAAGCGCTTGAAGATATCTTATATTTCTTTAATATATCACTAACTTTCATTTGATTCTTTATATCATTTAAAATTTCAATTATATCTTTATTTTGTAGATATTCTCTTACTTCTGAAACAGTTTTTAGTCCATTTTGTCCAAAAGTCTCCTTTATTCTTTTATAAAGAGTTTTTGAAGATATCCTATATTTTTTTAATATCTTATTAACTTTCATTTGACTCTGTATGTCATTTAAAATTTCTTTTATGAATCTTTTATTAGTATTTTTATCTTGAAAAAGTTTTATAACTTCTTCTATATTTTCTGGTCCATTCGGATCATAAATTTCATTTAATTTTTTATATAGAGTTTGTAGAGTTATCTTATATTTCTTTAATATATCATTAACTTTCATTTGATTCTTTATATCATTTAATATCTTTATCATGGTTTTTTTTTCAAAATCTTTCAAAATCATATTGATATCTTTATCTTGTAAATATTCTCTAGCTTCTTTTACATTTTCTGGTCCGTACGGACCAAAAATTTCTTTTATTTTTTTATGAAGAGTTTGTGGGCCTATCTTATATTTTTTTAACATATCACTAACTTTCATTTGGTTCTTTATATCATTTAAAATCTCTTTTATGGGATCTTTTTCAATATCCTTCAAAATTTTATTAATATCTTTATCTTGTAAATATTTTCTTGCTTCTGAAACATTTTTTGGTCCGATTTGTCTAAAAATTTCTTTAATTTTTTTTTGAAGAACTGTATCGCTCATTTTATATTTTTGTGCCAAATCCTTTGTTGTCATTTTGTTTTTTATATCGTTTAAAAACTCCTTTATATCTTTTATTTTTTTCTTAGAATTTTCAATTCTTTTTAATTGCAAAAGATAATATCTTAGATCCGTCCATTTTTTTTTTACACCGTGACTTACTCCTTTCGACACCTTATGTGCATATTTTGGATCTTTCCAGAGATTTAACGATGCATCGGATCTCTTTTTTTTATATTCAGGGGTTTTCTTTATCTCATTCATTAGTTTTATATATTTTGGGTCTCTCCAATTTTTTCTCGCCTTTCTACTTTGAATTTTTATATATTCTGGATCTTCTTTAGCTAGTTTCTGCTTATTTATATATTTCGGGTTTTTCCAAAATTCTTCTGATATTTTCCTTAGTTTATCAATGATTTCCGGGCGCATTTCTCCACCCTGCCCACCTTCCGTCATATTATACCCTTTCTTTGAATTCATTGAATCATATTTTTTGATCCAATATTTTTCTTTTTTATCTAATTCTTTTTGATTTTGGGCGGTATCTATTTGCTTTAACTTAAATGCTTTAGCTCCATATTTATTGATTGCTTTATTTAATAAAGAACTAATTGGTCTCTGCTGACCAAATTTAGTTCTTTTAGCTTCTTGTATATGTTCCTTCCATCTTTCTTCTATAGGAATTTTATTCTTTTTCCATCTTTTTCTTACAGTTTGACCGACCCAGACTTTTCCATTTTTAAAGTTTATAGCTAAATAAATGAAGCCATATGGTTGGTTCTTATCTCTGTTTAATTCTTGATGTGTTTCTTTCTTTTTTAACTTATTATTTTTATCTTTTAAGTCATCTATTTCTGAGATTAGTTTTGATCCTTTCTCTGATTCTCCTTCTCTCTCGCTTTCTTTCTCTATTTCTGAGGTTTGTTCTGTTTCTTTATTGCCCTCATTGGTATTGTCTTGAGCCGTTTGAGAATCCGAAGAACTGGCATCTGCAGAAATCTTATTGCTCTCTTTACCATTGTTATTTTCTACTGCAGATAATTCTTGTTCTGATGCATCTTGAGTAAGGTCTTTATTTTTACTTTTATCTCCCACCTTTTCATTTTCGGTTTTGTTATTATTTTTATCTATACTTAAATCGTGGTTAATCTCATTTTCTTCTCCCTCTTTATATACATTTTCTATTTGAGATTCTCTAATATAATCTTGTCCAAGAGTCTTGTTATGCACATTTGTGATATCTAACGCCATAGGTTCTATAACATTTGAAATTTCCAAAGAGTCCTCTTCTAAGCTGTATTGAGTATCTGAGAGATCTACAAATTCATTTAAGAACATATCTTTAATATTCCAAGATTCATTATCTAATTCCATTAATTCCTCTTTTATTTCTTCTCTTGCTATGTCTTGAGTAATTTTACTATCTTGAAAATCGCTTGAGGATATATCTTTTATTTCCGATAATTCCCCATCTAATTCAGATAACTCAACTTCTAACAACTCTTGAATAATCGGAGCTTCTTGAAGTTCGCTTGAGATTATATCATCTATTTCTGATAATTTTCTATCTAATTCTGATAATTCATCTTCTAACATATCTTGAATAACTGGAGTTTCTTTCAATTCATATGAAGATATATCTTCCAATTCAGATAATTCTCCATCCAATTCTGATAATTCATCTTTTAATACGTCTTGAATAACTGGAACTTCTTGAAATTCACTTGAACATATGTCATCCATTTCTGGTAAGGCTGCGTCTAATCCAGATAACTCATCTCTTGCTATATCTTGAACATCTGAATCTCCTGGAAGTTCGCTTGCTAATTCACTATCCATATCCGATAATCTAACATTCAGTTCTGACATCCGATTACTCTCTTCATCATGTTTAATTAGAAGGGAAGTAGTCGTTCCTTCGTTGTCATCAATATATGGATTTATATCTGAATGATCAAGTTCAATTGGCTCTGGTGATATTCCCTCTTTGGTATCGGGATCCAAACTGCCTAAATCTGAAAGGCTCGAATCAATATTTACTCTTGCATCACTGAGATCAAGATCAATTAACTCCTTAACATCATTAGTTTCGGGATCCAAGCTGCCTAAATCTGAAAGGCTCGGATCAATATTTACTCTTGCATCACTAAGATCAAGATCAATTAACTCCTTAACCTCGTTAGTATCGGGATCCAAACTACCCAAATCTGAAAGGCTTGGATCAATATTTACTCTTGCATCACTGAGATCAAGGTCAATTGGCTCTGTTGATATTCCCTCTTTGGTATCAGGATCCAAACTACCCAAATCTGAAAGGCTTGGATCAAAATTTACTCTTGCATCGCTGAGATCAAGGTTAATTGGCTCTTTACCCTCGCTTGTATCGGGATCCAAGCTGCCTAAATCTGAAAGGTTCGGATCAATATTTACTCTTACATCGCTGAGATCAAGGTTAATTGGCTCTTTACCCTCGTTTGTATCGGGATCCAAACTGCTTAAATCTGAAAGGTTAGGATCAATATTTACTCTTACATCACCGAGATTAGGGTCAAATACTCTTACATCACTGTGATCAGGTTCAAATGGTTGGACTTCATCTAAATCTTCATTTGAATCCTCATTTAAATCTTCTTTAGAAACTTCATCTAAATCTTCTTTAGAATCCTCACTTAAATCTTCTTTAGAATCCTCACTTAAATCTTCTTTAGAATCCTCACTTAAATCTTCTTTAGAATTCTCACTTAAATCCTCTTTAGAATCTCCTTTTGTATCTTCTTCTGGCTCATTATCTTGAGTTTGTTCTCTTAATTGGGACATGTCTCTTAATTTTCTTTAATTGAATACGAATTTAACACTCGACAAATTTCTTTAAAAGTCTCATCAAAAACCTTTTCCACAAATAATAGCTTTTCTTTTACTCCTTCCCCGCTCATGAAATCTTTATGCATTTCAGAAATTTTTTTAAATTCGACAAAAATCTCTTCATTAAACGGCGATATCTTTTCTTTCAATGTAAATTCGTAAATCTGGTCAACATAATCAAATAGACTCCATGCATCTTTTGCACGTAATTTAAAAATAGGAGAAACTACTATATTTATTCGATAGTAATTTAAAGCATAGGCAAGTTTATAGGCAGATTTAATCATATTATTATTCTTAAATTCGCGATATTTTTTTCTCAGATAATTCCATGCATAATGACCTATTCTTTTATCATCTAAAATTAAAAAATTTACATCATCCAGTATTTTTTTTAGAATAACATCACTATTCTCTTCATATCTTTGCTCCTGTTCATTTTTATATTTTTTATTAATAAAATGTAACATTGGAAGCTCTCTTGTTTTTATTAGATATTTTTCAGCCGTTGATCCTGAAATCACAAGTGCAAACCCTTTTTTTAGATTCCTTAATAATGTTCCTTCCTTCGAATTCTCAGGGACGGATTGACTATACGGGGTGCTAAGCCCAAAAATTATTTTTATCTGAGGTAATGATACAACAGCTCTAAATAAATCAAGGGGGGTTTGGTCAGCAATGATTAGGCTTAATCCCTTGGCACGAGATTCACTAAAATATTTCGAAGCCACTTTTTTGAATTGGATTTTCTGAATAAATTCATCATCATCAGGATTTAAAGTATCAGGTTTTTGAAAAATTGAATGAGCCTCATCAATAACTATAATATATTTCAACTTTTGTTCAAGCTCATCGCTCATATATGCTTTTATTAGCTGAAATATTGCGTTTACAATAAGTAGTTTAGAAAATTTATCACATAAATGGATATCAAGAAAAATAGTCTCCCCGGATAGCCACTGTTTAAGCCATTTTGGAGGTCCTTGAATTATTTGGAAAACATACTGAAGGTAAGAATCCTCGTATATCTTTATTCGATGGTTGAGGGCTTGCAATAAATTTGTTTGAAGTTCCTGAGCATATGGATTGGCTATTATATAATCTCTAATGAGAATGAGAAATTTTTTTAAATCCCTTGGCAAACCATTATACTTATTCCATATTTCTATACCTACATCAAATATAATTCGTTCAACATTGTTTTTCAGCCCCATTGAAGCACATAGGTAAGTCGCCATCTCCTGAATACTCTTTCTAACATCTTTTCCGGGAGTCCAATAAGGTACTAGAAATCTTCTATCATAAAATCGAATTATACGATCACAATCGTAGTACTTTTCTTGATTTTCCTTTTCACAACCTAAAATTAAAATACCAACCTTTTTTTTGGTTTTTCGTTGTATCTCTTTAATTGAGTTTGCTAAATAAGTTGTTTTCCCCGTTCCAGGGTTGCCAAAAATTGCCACATTCTCAGGTAGATAATCGAGGGGAATATATAGATCGGTGCTTGTAATAACACCATTTTGTATATGCCTACCAGTTGTGAAAGATTTTTGGATATACTCCTCATTAATATGATTATAACTGACATTTTCATCGTCTAGAATGGGTAATTGTGGGAAAGGGATATTTTCAGGAAAATCAAAATTTAAAACTGCTTTAGAATAGCTCCAGTATGCTTCATCTCGTAAGAATACTTGGCAGGTTGCTAAATTATACCAAGATATTGAAGGATTTCTTATAATTTCTGCACGATCGCCATGAAAATTTTCAATGTCTATGAATAAATCTTGGATTTTGCCTTCAAGTTTTGTTATATCATTATCGCTTAATCCCTCTATATCATAGCCGATAAAAGTTCTCAAATTATACAAATCAGGTTGGCGATTTAAAGTATCTGGAGTTTCTCTTCTCCAAAAAAGATATAAATAAACTTTAGTCTCTCCTTTATTATAGAAAAGATTTACGAATTTTTCTAAAATGTTTATTCTATAACTAATTAAGCCCTTTGGAAGGACAATTTCTGATAGAATTACAGAATGCTGTTTTTTTAAGTCTTGTTTTGAAACCAATAATGCCTCAACTTCTCCATCCAATCCTATAAACTTACTTTTGAGATTAGAAAGCCAAGCATAACCATCCTTTAATGCCTCCTTTTCAAACAAATTTATTGTAAAAAATGTCCATTTCAAGCTGGTCGAAGCTGTTAATTCAAGTCCAAATGTATGCGGTAAATCAACATTTACACCAAACGGATCATATAAAAATGATCTTAGTTTTTCTGGCCCTTGATAATCTAGATCTGAAAAGTTTGGATCTGGAGAGAAGGGAATTGGCTTTTGCGTAATGCTTATTCGAGTTTGCCAAATATCATACTCTTTTGGAGTTTTATTAATTTTTGATTCATTTTTTATCATTTTCTATCAAATTTCCTATTTTTAGTATCTCAATAAAACAATTCTATTTAAAGGAAAAACCTTGATTGAATTTTTTTATTATTCATAAAAAGTTAAATATCTCTTGAAATTATTGAATCCTAGAGATAAGAAATATAGTCTTGAATCTTTATTGTTAAAATTACAGTGATTTTAAAAAAAGAATTATGTTTAATTATTAAATATGTTAATATATTATTATCAGCATATAATTATTGAGTTGAGTTCGTTTGGGCGTTTCTGAAAAAGTTAGTCGAGAAAAAATCAATTATAATTTTTGGTGTTGTATTAGTATATGTGTATTTGTTGTTCTTTTCTACGCATTAGGACCTATATTTTATTATAAGGGTGGTTTGCATATAATTATAGCGCCTGCAATTTCTCTTTTAGTACTTTTTGGCGGTCCTTATTTAGTAAATTCATTGCGTAAAAGAATAAATGAAAAACCGCCCTCAAAGGAACCCGAATTTCTTGTTTGCCCACAGTGTAAATTACCAGTAGATAAAGATGAAAAAATTTGTTCCAATTGTGGTAAACAGATATCCTAAAATAATGTTATATCAAATTTAAAAATAAGAATATAAAAGTAAAACGAATAAAAATTATAGAATTAAATAATAGATATATTAAATAAATTAATTTCTTTCAATACTTATTATGGAAAAAATTCGGGATATTACCGGAGTTTATGGAAAAATATACTCAATTGCAATCTCACTGGATAGTAAATTTCTTATAAGTGGTTCACCATGGGGACATATTTTTGTAATAGACATGATAAAAGGAAAGATTTATCGCAGACTTCGTAGACATAGGAAAAGTGTTATTGGTGTTGCAATAACTCATGATGGAAAGTATATTGTCAGTGTAGCAGCTGATAAGACTATAAAAATTTCTGAACTAGAGACGAAATATCTTATTCGTAAAATCAAAATAAAAGGGGCCCCTAGTAGATTAGCACTTTCTCCTGGTGATATTTATATTTTCCTTGGAAATATGAATAATACGATTGGAATGTGGGAATTTGCAACCGGTAGGATTGGGCATACTTTTATAGGACATAACTCTCATGTTACTGCAGTTGCTGCCACACCTGATGGAAATAATGTCATTAGTGGATCTGCTGATAGAACTATAAAAATTTGGGACATAGTAACTGGAAAATTAGTTCGTACGCTTGATGGTCATCTAGAATCTGTATATGAAATTATAGTCACATCTGATGGAAATAATATTATTAGTGGATCATTCGATAAAACAATAAGGATTTGGGACTTAAAAACGGGAGAATTGATTCACACCCTTGTGGGACATAAAATGGGACCTCCAACGATTGCGCTTTCTCCTGATGGAAAATATATTTTTAGTGGATCGCCTGATAAAACAATAAATATTTGGGATTTTGCAAAGGGAACGTGTATTCATTCACAATTCACTAAACTTTTAGGTACAACTGCAATGGCAGTTTCGCCAAATGGTAAATATCTCGTGAACACAGATGGGTCGTGGTTTACAGTGTGGGATATATCAAAAATAACCAAAACCTTTGAGTTATAAAACTATCTTTTAAATGTAAAGAACTTAAAAAAATTAGAATGAAAATTTAAGAAATAGATTCTTGAAAAGACATTTTCTTTTTGATTTTCATATTGACACTAGATTAAGAAAATTAAATCTTAATCTAATAAATAAAGTAGTAAAAAAATAGATTTAAGTCAATTCCATTAAAATTTTTACTGAGAAATTATAAAGGATTTTGTAATTTTCATTTGCGATATTCTCTAAATCGTTTGGATTATACTTTTCGATATTAATTTTTTTCAGAATTTTCTCTAATTCTTGTCGATCAAAAGGAATAATCTTGGAATTTACGATATAATCGATTGATTTTTCAAGATCTTGAGCATTAATCTTCTTATTGCTCCTAATCTTAAAATCTTGATTATATAATTTATATAAGAATTCCAGAATTATCGATTTTACAGACATGATCGCTTCCCTATAATTTTTATTATTTATTTTTCTTCTGACTCGAACCGTTTCAGGAATTAAAAAACCACCAACTAATTTTTCCCAAGGTATATTTTCCCTAGAGTTTAAGTGCTCATTGTCAATTTCAATTTCATACTCATTTATTTCTTTATGACTCTTATCTGAGGGATTCCAATAATTTATATACTCTTTCTTTTTAGGCATAACGCTCTTGAAATCATTGTTATTAAGTTCAATAGGCTCCATATCAACACCCATATTTAATGGATGTATAAATTTCATTTCATCCACCAATGCCTTATTATATTGAGGACCAACTCGATAACTTGTCCGGAGATCTTCAGTGTTACCTGCAGTTCTGGGATGACTTTCGATTATATATTGATGACTCACAAGAAGACTAAACAGTTTATTTCTTGTATCAATAATATCTTTCTTTTTAAAATTCTTAGAAGTTAATTTATTATGTATAAATTTATTGAGTGATCCTTTAAGTTTATGCTCATCTATACCGGCAATAGTATCTGTTACCTTTAAAGTTCGGAGAAAATTTTTAATCTCATCAATTAAGTTATAATATCCTTCAAAATCTTTTTGAAATAATGTTTTTTTAAGGGACTGCTCTATCTGTTTTTCAGTTTTCTGGAAATCATAACCAAATTGTCTCATATAAGAGATGAGCTCTTCATACTGTAAAGGAGTTACATTCTTTATTCTATCTAACCTAAATTTAACAGGAAATGGTTGGTCGTAATCATCTCGCTTTACTATAGCCATATCTTCTCTTAACTGCTTTAAGAAATCTATTTGATAAGTGTCTTTTCTCTTATTGGTATAATAGCCCTGCCCTTGAATTTCCTGAAGATTAAACAAATTCTTTAATACTTGAAAATCATAACTATTGACTGTCTTTAGTGCAATGAAATTTTCTAAATAATTATAAACGGCTGGGTGGAGTTTATTTATTTCATTAACCAAGAATAAAAACCCGAACCCCTTTTCGGCTAAAGGATCGAGAAATAAATCGATAATAGGAGATTTTATCCACCTATCTAAATAATATTTATC
>Ga0315533_1000129_pt1 | contig 69867 bp, 112 predicted proteins | sample SalMarSW160130MG_FD_203081 | JGI IMG/M metagenome (GOLD analysis project Ga0315533, IMG submission 203081) | Salt marsh sediment microbial communities from the Plum Island Ecosystem LTER, Massachusetts, United States - Salt Marsh Sediment SW1601-30 ...
GTCCAAGCTATAAAGCCGCTTAGCTTCCAGCCGTCCAATGTCGTAGTATTGCTTCGTTCTCTTATCCATTATATCACCTCCTTCCTATTAGGAAGTATACCAGATAAGACGCCCCAAGTCAAGGGTTTATACGGACGGAATATAATGACAGTTATGCATACCAATCACATTCGTCAACCAGCCTATAGCACCAATGTTACACCCATGCCACTGCCATGCCAGTATGTATCATCATATCCTATGTGTTCCATGTGATAATGGCATATCATCCCACTACATACCAGTATATCTGCCCTGTATGGCATGAAAAAACCTGTAATCGCCGCTGGTATGGTATGTCTGGCAGCTTGACGTTGACCGGACGCAGTACAGATGACACGCATGGGCACACAGATAAAGAATACGCGTACGAACACCCGCAGACCCCCAAGCCCCCCACTTTCTCACTATAAAGTTTTGACCATCCAGACATTTTTATAAATCTTCTTAACTTTTTACATTATGCAGACATTTTTTACGAATCTCAATATGTTTTTACACAGGTTGACAAGATGTGGGAGTTTTATTTATCTCAAAGCCTTGACAGAATTAAGTTAGATGTTATACTTAATATAGGAGGTGATTATATGACTGGCGTGGGTGGGTTCAAGTGACAGCAGGTTAGCTCTCTAAGAAGAAGTGGGGGTTAATTCAGTAGTTCAATTGGTAGAACATTGACAAATCATCGAATGACGTATGGGTTCGAGTCCCATTTGTTTTAGCCTCCACTTTTATACGGCTAGTCGGATTGAAGTGTAATTACCCAGCCCTGCTTTTGCGGGGCTTTTTTCTTGACTAAAATTACGCCTTATGGTATACTGCATTTAGTACAATGACTAAAACTGCTAAAACAGGAGATAATCCCTTATGGAACGCAAGATTAGGCTACAAATTTTCATCGCAGATTGGAAGAAAAAGACAATTAAATCACGCGCCTACGAATTAGGGTTCAAATCTATGGGAGATTATATATGGCATTTAGTCAAGCATGACGTGCCTTTAGACGATTTAGCGGCAATCAAGTTGAGAGAGTCAGTAGAGTGACCCCTCTATATAGTAATACAGAGTCTTTACTATACTATCATTATATGTGATAAAAAAGAGGGGTCATTGCTGTATGACATTCTCAGGTTATGTAAAGTACAAAGACCATGAGAGTCACACAACTCAGCGCGGGAAACGTCGTAACAGGTTTGTGACTATCCGCGTTCAGGAGATAGAGACTAATCGGATATACTGGCTTTATGATTGGAGTGGGCGCGGTAATAATGCTACTATGATGCTGAATCATAGGCATGAGGTATTATACGTTCAGGGATATATGAACTCACACGGCAAGATGAGTTTTGCTGTATTGCAGCGTTGGGGTATATGGGATCATGAGCGCGGTATGTCGTTACATCCGGTAACGCGCCAAGCGGGGTACATAGAAGTGAAGGAGGATTAGGGATGGCTAAGTACGTCATATTTGGATACAATAGTTGTGACGAACATTCTGAGGGCGGACTTTCAGATATATATGGTTTTTCTTCTGAGTTACAAGGTTGGCATCCGCCTGATTATTATGAGGCTTGGGAGGCGGTTGATACTGAAACTGGTGAATGTTATGAGTATCAATACGGGAAATGGACGCTGCTGATAAATGAGGTTATCAAAGACAAGGCGGGGCTGGAGGATGTGCCGGAAAGAGAAGATAGGGCGGTGGCAATGGAAAGAAGAAGAACGGTAATGCACCTAATAATGGGCTTCGAGAAGGGGGATAAGGAATGATGTTATTTCGTTTAAGCTTAGTTGCCATAGACACATTGCCGCAGATAACGCTACCATTCGGCTATGTGCGTAATAACTACCATGACGTTACTGACAACGTTGATGCTGTACGTCGGATATTCATGATGTATGCTGGCGTCACCAGCGAATTACACCGACGTATAAATTAGAATCAACGCCTTGACAACCTTAATTTGCGTGGTATACTAGTAGTATAACAGAGGCACTACGAAAGTCCACTTCTACAGTGGCACACCACGGACATCCTGTCCGCCTCCTGAGCAAAGTATACGAAATATTCCAGCATGGGGATTGTTCAGCCTTGACAATCCCTTTTTTTGTTACCGCCGCCGTATGTCGATTTTATACCGCAAAAGCCTTGACTGGCGAGTATGTTGTGGTATAATAGAAGTGAAGGCTATATGTTGTGGCCTTCAATCCTGTATCCAAAGGTGGTGATGCACAGAGTTAGCGGAAACAAGGACAATTCAAAGCCCCGCCCCGGAGATGGTGTTTTCTCCGGGGCATATCTTGGGAGGTTAGATGTTGGATAAGAACTGGTGTGACGACACAAAGGCGAGTATAGACAAGATAAATGCGGATATGGAGAAAAGCAATCCATACGATTGCCCTACATTGGCAATTCTAAGTCGAGGTTGTATGATATATATTGATATAAAAGCAAATATACTGTATCTTAACTACCGATATGAAGGAGAAAGGAAAGTCCGCCGTAGACGTTATCCTGTAGCTTCTGGATCGGAAAAGCTCCCATCGCCAAAAGGCAAATTCCATATTGTCCATAAAATAATGTATCCTAGTAAATTTTATGCAGACCTTACCAAAGAAGAAGCAAAAGCTACAGGCATTGCTGCTATGGAAATAAATGTAAAATATCTTGGTAGACCTTATGCTATACATGGTCGCCATCCAGACGTGGCGTTAGTAGACCAGCATACGGGTGGCTGTATAGCAATGCTGGAGGATGACTTAATAGAGTTGTTTAATTGTGTGGATAAGGGAACACCTGTAATAATATGGGATGTGCCTTATACATTCGCGAAGTTTGATGAAATTCCTGATTATAATAGGCTTACAATATGGCCGCCAAGAAAGGACGTGCATGGCAAAGACAACGAAAGCGCACTTTGAGTATTTCCAGAAATGCGTGAAGGCATGGATGGATAAACTGCATATAGCTGGATGGCAGGTGTATTTTGACCATGATGATATAGGAACAACATTTGCCAATGTAGCAATAAATTATCAAGGTCGAGTGGTGACTTTTACTCTCTGTGACGATTGGAAACCAACTGACATTAGACCTTTAAACAAAACTGAACTACGAAAAACAGCGTTACATGAAGTAGTGCATTTACTTATAGCACCAGTTAGATGTATTGGTGTAGAAAGATTTATTACGGAAGATGAATTTGATACGGCAGTTGAGGATTTGACTGTTAGATTACAGCATATATTTTGGAAGGAGGTGAGTAATGGAAAAACTTAGATGTCGGGATCATCCACAACAGGAGGTATTTCTGAAGATAACTATTTCAAGAACGTATGTCGGTGCAGATGGAAAGTCGCTACATAGTGGTGATTATAAGCGCAAAAAGTTCAACCTTCCTAAGACTAGCCGGTATATATATTATCTATGTGCGGCTGAGATGGATGAACCTGATTGCCCTGAATTAACTACATGTGAAGATTTGTTACATAAAGAAGGCAATGTGGGGATATTAGAGGCTTTGAGACAACGTAGGATACAACAGGAGGACTAAAATGGCAAAGTTTGAATTAAACTCGGCAGGTAATTGGGCAGGACGAATTGGCAGGTCGCACTTTCTGGTGAAGCCGGAAGACTGGAATGACTTTGTATCATGTACGACCACAGTGAATACATACAAAGCCGCAGGGCTTACTATGGCGGAAGTCAAAGATGGCAAGGTTAGCATAGGTATGCCCGTTGACAAGGCGGCATTGCTGAATGAAGTGCTGAATAAATCAGAGGACGGCGATGAATAAAAACAGACAATGGCGTAATCGCATACACCAACAGCATTGTGAGAAGATAAGACTTAGGAAAATAGAAAAGGCAAGTCGCAGTGGTGGATATTCTGGAACAGAGGAAGAACAGATAAGTAGTAGTTTGGCATTATTCTTCCAGTCTCCTAAACAATGGCGTGTGTTACAGAAAGTGCGCCAGCCTTTTGTAAAGCGGGTATATAGACAACAGAAGAAGGGGTAGTTATGGCTGATATTTGCGGCAGGCATAGAGTCCACATGGACGCATGGTGGGGCTTTCTGTTTAGGAATATAAAAATCATATCGAAGGATAGTGATGGTAGCATACATGGCTACAACAAAGCATTTGGAATATTCAAATGGGGGTATTTTGATGTATTCGAGAATGGCCCTGATAGTTACACCTTCCAGTACTCTTCCTTCTTTGATGACATAGAAGGTACGAAAGGCAAGTTATGGTATAATGGTAAACTAAGGGCTACATTCACATTGGAGCGATTATGAAAGTTAAAAGATATGAGAACGGAATGCTCCTTATTGAGCCAACTGGCGAGGCCGTAATAAAGATAAACAAAGATGGCTTGCCGGAATTTGAAGCATTAGTACCATGTCCTTTTACATCACCAGAAAATAGAGACAAAGAGGTAAGAGAGGCTATAAATTCTGTTTACATGCAAGGATACTTTCTGACTGGACAAAAACTTATTCGGAATATTGCCTTTGATAAACGTAGAGAAAAGACCACTACTCAGGTGTCTTTCAGAGCATGTAAGAACAAAGATGAAGCTACGTTTGTGCTAGGACAGGTAAAGCGGATAGTAGAGGCGAAGATATGACATACAAAGCAAAGAACGCAAAGGAAGTTGCTGAACTAGCTTACAAGGCAGAAAAGAATACGCTGTATAGCGAGGTAGATATAGCATCAGCCCAGATTCTAATACTGTGGCATGATATAGACCTAAAGAGAATGAAGAAACTAGAGCGTGACCTTGCCAGTGCGCAGAAGGAAATAAAGGCATTACAGGCTAGATATGACGAACTATGGAAGGAGGCAAAAGAAGAGGACTTAGCGCAGGATTACTTGACAACGAAGGAAAAATCTGATAAACTAGATGTATGACCAATACGCAAGTTAATGTAATAGAAGGGTTAATACATGATAGATTATGCCCGTTTTACACCATCACAACCAAGAAGCGCAACAAAGACGCCGTAGAAAGCCTGACCATTGTATTAGAGTTTTACAGCAACGCCCAACTCGACGCCGCAATAGATGCTCTCAGCAACCTCCCAAAGGAAACGGGGTAGAATCGCTACCCCGTTTTTTTTATTATGAACGAATTAAATAGATTTCTCGAACAGCATATAAATATCGCTGCAAAGGAGCGGAAAGAAGGTGGGTTAGTACGCAAATTCATGCCACAGGGTGTCGGGCAGACAGCTTTTATGGAAAGCTTGAAGTACATTATCTTCCTTATGGGTGGTAACGACAGCGGCAAGACATTCTGCGGTATGATGAAGGCGGCACACCATATCATTCCAGCAAAGGACATACAGGGTAACTACACTGGATACACAATTCATCCCTACCGGAAGATACGCATACCTCCTAATGGCATTGAAGGTTGGATTAGCACCTATTCCGAAAAGACACAGATAAGCAACATCAAATCGCAGTACGAGCGCATACTTGACCCATTCGAGATAGACCATACCTCGGAGGCAGGCGCAAGACGTGTTGCGGAATTTGATAGAGGTGGTAAGATATTCTTTAAGTGGCAGACACGCGGCAAGAAAGACTACGAAGGCGATAAAATGGATTTCATCTTTGCCGACGAGCCGCACAAGAAAGAGTTACTTAATGAATCCATAGCGCGTCTAATCAACCGCAAGGGTACACTATGGAACTGCGCTACGCTAGTCAGTGACGTTGATAGACCAGATATTGGCATGGCTGATATACAATGGCTACAGGAAGAGATAATCGAGGCTGTGCTTAAAGAGCCAGAAAAATATCCCATATACGATGTTATATATGCCGAGACAAAAGATAACCCCTTCTCGCATTACGACTTTGCAGTTCAGGCTTTTGCGTTCATGTCAGAAGCCGAGCGCATTGTGCGGCTTACGGGCAGGCTTATTGGCTATAGCCGCCTGTGTTGGTTTGACCAAGTTATGTTAGAGAAGATAGATACCTACCTTCGTGAGAATCCCGATGTAGCTACGCCTGAGTATGGCACATTACGCGCTGATGTAGATGACCCTGCTCCAGAGGATATATATTTCGTGCCTTCAGCTATGCAGGACTTTCCTGACAAGCCACGCGGGAACTGGATAATCAAGATATGGGAACACCCAATGGACAGGAATCAACTAGACCGACCTCGATACTACGTGGGTTGCGATAGTAGCGAAGGTACGGCAGGTGGCGATTATACTGCCGCTTATGTAAAAAAAGAAAATAGGGAAGTAGTTGCATGTCTATATGGGCATATTACGGAAATCGAATTAGCCCGTCAGCTATGGCTATTAGGGCATTACTACGCTGACGCTGATGGCAAACCTGCGCTGATGGCAATTGAGGTAAATGCTGGTGCAGGGAGTGTAACATGCAAATTTCTCTTGACAGGACACGCAGAACTTGGTATAAATAAGTATGACGGTACGCGTATTTATAAGCGTCCTGAAGAGAAAGACCTTCAGCGCGGGTTTAACTATATAGGCACAACCCCCGGATGGTTTACCAGCCCGCGCACACGCAGGCATTTGCTGACTGACATGCGGGAAGATATAGGCGCAACCTATGAAGCCATAGGTAAGATGCCTCCTGATCCACCTGTTATACCCGACAGGGTGTTTATGGAGGAGGCACGACGCTTTATACTACAGCCTGACGGCAAGAAGTACGCTGCTACATCAGGCGTGAGTAATGACGACTGTTTGATAGCAAGTGCGATTTGCGATGAAGCAATTAAGCAAGGGTCTTATTCAGTTCCTAAACACGAACAGCGACAAAAGGCTAAGAAGTTGCCTAATATGTATTATGACCCTGATAAGCCAGAAAGCAATGAAATTATATTAAATATTGATGGCTACCTAAAAGACCTACAGGAACGGCGGAAGGTAAACGCTTTTCGTGAAAAGATGAATGTTAGAAGGAGGAAATGATGGCAATACCGGAAATGCAGATAGCCGAAGATGCTTTACAAAATGTCTTTGCCGAGCGCAAGGCATATAGAGATCAACTGGACATCGCTAGAAACGAAATAGATGCTATGCAACGCAAGATAGACGCACAGCAAGCCGACCTTGAGGCGTTAGAGCCATTCAGGTCGATTGCCATGAAGCCACTACTTTCCATGCCTGTGTACTTAGGCGATAAGCAGGTAATAGATATGCTGCGTGGAGCGTTAGTTAAGGCATTTGGTCGGCAGTATGATATTGGTGGCATAGAAAAAGGCGATACCGTTGCAAAGAAGATAGCGCGTGACAAGATGGCTGACTTTGTGCAGGCATGTATCTATGACACAATAAAGTTTCATTATAATAACACTATGTCGCGACACTTCCCAGAGGCAGATTTTAGACGATGAAAACCGATAAGTGGTACTCAGTAGATAGGTTAGAAGCCATGTATGATGAGGTGGATACACACCCGTCATACAAGCGGTATATAGGCGAGTTTCAGCGCGCTATGAAGTTCTATCGCGGCGACGGCTGGTGGGAAATGGATGAGGACTATGACGATGTTTTGATTGACGACAGGATACCAGTCTACAAAGAAAATGAAATCAACCGCGCTGTTAATGACGCTAATTCAATTCTACTAAAGAATAAGCCTATTGTTCATACTCACCCAATGCTAAGTGCCGATAGTGATTTATCAAATGATATGGATCAGATACTATACGCCTCATGGAAGACATCTAATACACAGCATACGGCAAGAACGATGTTGAAAATGAGTCAGATCGGTGGACTGGCTATTGGGAAGACTTACTGGAATAAGTCAGAAACCGCCAAGCATCCCGACGGCGAAGTAGGATTGGTGTATATTGCGCCTACTATGATACGCGTTGACCCGGTTGCGCCTAATGACAAGCGAGGTCGTGGGGCGAGATATATTATTCATTCTACAATGCGGACGCCAGAAGAAATAGCCGTGCGCTATGGCACTGAAGGGCTGGCGGCAATGGGTATACGCAACATACGCGGCAGGTCTACTACGCATCTAATGGATTACTATGACGAGTTAAAGCAACTAGAATACCAGAATAAAAAAGACGAAGATGCTGAGGTTGATAAGCGCATCGAAGTCCGCGAATACTGGCTGTTCCCCACCACTGATGATACATTCTATTTAGTAACAGGCATCGACCCGACTATTGGCAAATACAAGTATGGCGCAGTAGTTACGCTGATTAAGAACGCCGTAGTTCGTATAGACCCTAATCCCTTTAACACGCGTCGCACGATGAAAGGCGAGGGTTTTGATAAACCCAAGTCCGAAGAAGCTGGACATAAGATGCACCCATTCGTTTTCTGGTACTGGAAGCGCGATGCTAATGAAGATGGAGATAACGGTATATACGAATGCGAAGGTATGGTCAAGCAAATGGAATCCACACAGGTAGCGGCTGATGCACTTGGTAGGAACATTCACCAGAATGCTTCTTCTACTGCCAATGCTGGATTGGATATTATAGAAGATGCACTTGTTACTCCATTAAATGAAATATTTATGCTACCGGGCGAGATTTTACGGTTCAACGCCGCTTATGGCGGAAACTTAGATAATGTCAGGAAATGGAGAGCAGGCAATCCACTACCTGCTTTTGTCATGGACTTATGGCGCGAGAAGAAAAGGAATATACCGCTGCTTGGTGGCGTACAGCCGGGCATGACAGGATTATCGCCAGAGGGTACTTCACACTTGCCCACTGGCGCAGTAGCGGCACTGCAAGAGGCGTCATTCACGCCCATGTGGTCGCCTACTGATGAACTAGAAGCCGCTATCGAAGACATTGCCATCAGGTACTTAGGCATGATACAGCAGTATTATAAGCCCGATAGGTATGTTGATATAAGCGATGTTGGAGAGGCACGTTATTTACAGATACAGGGCAAGCACATCACGTCTCGCTTCAATCTATTCGTCGTAGCCGGTACAACTACGCCGCTATATGATATTGAACGCGATACGCGGTTAAGTGCTATACAGGAGCGGGTGGATAATTCCATAGCCGCATCACTTGCTATGGGTAGTAGTGTACCCATGCAAAGTTGCCTTATATACCTTCGCAACCTGCGCTATCCTTATGCCTACGACTGGATACAACTTCTACGACAGCAAATAGATATATTAGAAAGCCGTATGCAGGATCAGATGCTACAGGAACAGGAAGTAGCGCAAATGCAGGAACAGCAGCCGCAAGAGGAGATTGATTATTCTGCCCTTGAGGAATTAGCTGGCGAAGGACAAACACCAGATGATATACTAGCAGCACTAGAGAGCTAGGCTAAATGTCGGCCACTGTCGGTCGGCATATTTAGGAGGATGAAATGGCAGAAGTATTAGATACGACTTCCAAAGAAACGCAGGCTAGTGAATCTGAAAAGACATTGGCTGGCGCAGGGAGTACCGAATCGCAACCCGGCGGGACAATAGCTTTCAATGCGAAGGCTATGTACCAGAATCCCTTGAATCCAGAAGAAGAAATAACAGGCGCACAGTTACAGCAAATAGTCAACAGAGGAACATTGTTTGACAAAGCACAGTCACAGCGCGATAAGGAACGTTCTGAAAGAGAAAGGCTTGCGGTTGACAACGAGAATTTGAAGATAGCGAAAGAAAAAGCCGAAGCCGAGCTAGCACAGCAAACAGAAAAAGGACGAATTGCCGAGACTATCCGTGACATGGGTATTGGCGCAAAGGCGCAGGTTAGTGACTGGGACGATGACGACGATAAGCCAACTATGACGCCAGAAGAGATCACCCGCCGTGTGGAAGAAATAGCTGAAAGGCGTGTGGCTGCTGCGGTTGAAGCATTGGAGAAAAAAAACGTAGATAACCAGACGCAGTATCTTAACTCACTTAAACAAGAACAGGAGACTGAACGTATTGTTAGCGATACTATGAGTAGCGCAAGGCGTGTAGCGTTACAGACGCAACAGGCGAATTTACCTGATATTGCTGCTACGGATATTGAGGCAGCATTGGATATGCAGACATTAGCATCTCTGCGAGATGACGAAGCGCGTGAGGCTTTAAGAAACCGCGATACCGACACTTTTCAGGTAAAGTTGTTTGAAGCTGAGGAACTACGCACAAAGGCTGTTGATACAATGGCACAACTGCGGCTTCAGCAGGCTACCAAAACCGCTGAGAAGGAACGCGCAACGGAAATTGAATTCATGTCTGGTGGTACACGTCCGCCAGAGCTATCTGATATTAAGCCTACTGTTAATAAGGCAAAGGCGCGGGCAAATCAGCGGAAGCGCGTAGAGATAGCTACACGTCATAGTCTTGCGCGTGAGAAGCGCAATAATCGTTAAGTCACCCGAAGGAGTGACATATAATGGCTTATACAGACCCTACATTTGACGCCGGGAGTTGGATAACCGAAAACATTGCGGATATTAGACTCGTAATGGAAGGTATCTACGACATCCATCAGGACGCTTCGCCTACGTTACAGATACTTATGGCGAATTCCATGTCTGAGGAAGTCGGCCCTGCGCGTCAGATACACACTAAAATAAGACACGGACTATACGATGTTCGTGTAGCACCAAACTCGAAGATACGCTTTGAGACACCAGACATCGACCCGTTCCATCAAGCGACATGGGATATGAAGCGGTGGTATGCGTCTGCTGGTACTGACTATGAAGAGATGATGCTTTATGGTCGTGGCAACCGCAGCCGCATAAAGTTGGTCGAAGAAAAAGTGGAAATAGTTCGGCAGAGTTTGGCGATAAAGATGAACTACTCAATATTCTCTGACTGGATGGAGACAATCACTGGTGGTTCATTCAGCCTAGAGGATGAGTTATCGGAAAATCCTGTTCCGCCTAGTATGAATATAAGCGGTATGGGGTCTACTCATACAAATCGTATATTCTCGCTACCGATGTTTACCCGCACTCATGCTACAGGGCATACAATGGGTAACATCAGTTCAGCTAACGCCTACTGGAAGACGACTTCTACGCTAGGCACAGGTAGCGATGCCGCCCGCGCGACAACTGGCGACAATATAGACATCTGCAATAACGGTGGGTCGATGACGACCTTCGAGAACTTGACTGTTGCCGCTATCCGCACTCACTTAAACAAAGTACAGCGCGGCGCAGGAACGGAATTGCTATGCGCTACTCCAGCAGACTTATATGACGTACTGGAGGATTACTTGCTATCCGAGCGTAGGCGTGGTGCGAATGACTCTGATAATGCCAGTCCTATCATGGACTTGGGCATTAACGCCGTAATTCGCATGATTAGTCGCAACTGCACGTTCTACGTGGATAACATGATGACCGACCTGTGGCCTAATAGCTTGTTCTTCTGGTCAACTGACCACTTGAAGCTGCAATTAGACCCAGGCATGGGGCCGTGGCTTGTGCCATTCGAGCGCATACCGGGCGGAAACATGTACGCGATGGGGGCGGTCTACTTGGGTAATCTCATTATCCCAGACGGCGGAAGTCGCCGGGCGTTATCTGAAATGCACGGTTACGATGCACCATAGCACCATAAGGAGGTGTTACGAATGGATTATATGAATGTTGATCTAGATAAAATATACACCAGTCAGGACTTCCCTCTTGGTGCGCGGTATGCAGATAACGACGGTCGTGTGTTTCGGTTCGTGAAGTATAACGATGGCGATGGCGAGGTCGTTGGTGTTGCTGGTCAATTGGTTATCGGCCTTGATAGTGCCTATCCCGATGGCGAAGTGACTATGGATTATAGTTCTGCAACGATAAAGGCTATCGCCAATGACGCTCGTGGCTTCTTGCAGGCTGCACTGACCGATGGAGCATACGGTTGGGTGCAGACGTGGGGAAGAAACCGCAAGGCGGCATTGACTGGCACAGGTATTGACGCACAGGGCGAACAGGTGATGAAACACGCTACTACCGACGGTGCTATTGACACATGGACAGCCGGCGAAGTCCTCGGTACAGCACTGGAAGTTGACGCTACGGCAGCACAGGCTGTTGGTACTTTGCAAATAAAGATAGCATCATAACTATCTCGTATAGTACCCTAGCATAACAGGACAGGGGCGGCGCAAGTCGCCCCTGATTACTATGTCAAAATTCGAGAAGGCACTGGCAGACGCACTAGCAGAAAAGGTACGCAGGGAAGAACTAATGCGTAATCCGCAGTATAGTGCTGATATAAAGAGTATCAAGGAGTTTATAAATGCCAACACAGGCTTTCGATTGGCTACCATCTCAGTAGAGAAGGGTGATATTACTATTATAAAGCTAAGAGCAAAGGAGCAATATTGAACATCTTCCCTCCTATTGGAATCTACCAGCCGTGGCATATTGGCGATAATGTTCTTATTGAGCCAATAGCCAGAAAATTTGCTGAGTTATTTAGCCAGAAAATTTACGTTCTTTCCAAATATCCCGAACTATATAACGAACACCCTGATATAATTTCCACATACTTAGATGCGCGCGGCTGCCATGCTGATATGCGCGTAATAGACCTAACTGCGAGCATCGCCAGCGTAGGAGAAAGCAATGGTCGTAGATATTCTCTTGGCGGCAAGATGCAGCGTATGTGGGACAAGGCTGGCTTGCAATTCGAGTTATTAAAGCCGAAGTTATACTTATCATCGGCAGAGAAAAATCAGGCAATTAACGTCAAGCATCTATTTGATGTACCATGCGCTGGAATTGCCATTACCAGCAGGGCGAAACTAAAGCATTATCCATATATCATGTCCGTAATTAACGGTATGCAGAAAGCGGGATGTGCGGTCTTCCTATTTAGTGATGCGCTACCTCGCATGTATGCCAATATGGGAACGTATAATATCATTAACCGTCCGTTGCGGGAAGTCATGATGTATCTCTCAGTAATGGATGTTGTGATCGGGCCGGATACTGGATTGCTGCATATAGCTGGTGCGCTAGATAGAAGCATAGTTCCAATCACGCGGGCGTTCTGGGAGGATATATACGATTCTTATGATAAATGCCATGTAATAGCAACGCCATATTCCAGTCGTTATGCCCTATGGTCGATACCGCCATCTAAGCCCATTAAAGCCGCAAAAGAAGTATTGGAGAGTAGTGCTAATACTGTCGTGCATAAGCCTATCAAATATGATAAAGATAATATTGCATTATTCCGCTTGGACGGTCTTGGTGGAACAGTGACTTTGATAGACCAAGCGAAGAAAATCTATGACATAACTGGCAACAAAGTCGTTTTAATAGTACGCGGCTATGGAGATGCCTTTAATGGTGTTCCGTACATAAAGGGCGTTATAGAAGTAGGGCATGTAAAGTGGCATGAATGTATTGCTGATATGCGAGAGCAGTTCGATACTATAGCTGAAATACGATTTGGACTTGGACTGTGGCATCAAAACGGGAAGAAGATATTCGAGCAGGACTTTGAGCCGATGCGTGGTATATTTGATAGATTTCCACTTGACTTAATGAAACTAGAGATACACGGTATGCACCATATACTGACTACGGATATGTCTTTAGGCTTGCCGTATAATGCAATAGAAGGCGAGATATGCAACTACGCTCCAGTAGAAGTACCACTTCCAGAATGCTATTTAGTAGTAAATAACGGTGTTGACGTGCAGCATAAAGGCATGAAGCAGACTAAATGTTGGGATGGATGGGATGACTTGCATAAGCTAATAGACATAGATATAGTGCAGGTAGGAACGCCACATGATGCCGTTATCAAAGGCGCAATAGACTTTCGTGGCAAGACCAATATGGCACAGTTATTTTCTATATTACGTGATGCAGATGCCGTGCTTTGTGGCGAAGGGGGTATAATGCACCTCGCACATTTCGTTGGTGCAAAGAATACCTTAGTAGTGCGCGGGCCGACGCGTGGGAAGTTGTTTGAATATCCTAACCAGACTATGATTGATTCATATATATGCGAGCCGTGTTGCGGCGATACAGCCGACTGGTATATGAATTGTCCTTTGAGTATAGATGCTGTGTGCATGAAGTCAATAACACCAGAAAGAGTTGCATTTAATATAACGGAGGTGCTTAATGAAGATTTGGTTACGGCTGCACGGATATGAGCCTTGTTCATGGACTACTGTCTGGGAGGCATTACGGGAAGCGTTTCTTGCCGACGGTGACGAGATATGTGATGTAATAGAGCCAGAGGAGCCAGAAGAGTATATAGAACTCTGGTGGGGCGACCCGCAGTTCTGGTCGTGGGACAGAAAGCCAGTAAAGGCGCGTATAGCACTTGCGCTTTCTGAAGCTAATTCCATTCGTGCCGAAGGTAGGCAGAATGTAATACGAAACCTGTGCAACGCAGATGCTATTATATGCCCATCTGTCTTTGCTACTACGGCTTTCCGTGAAGCACCAATAGACAGACGGATTTATGTTGCACAATTTGGCGTGAATCCAACAGAGTTTACATACATAAAGCGCGACTGGTCTGGCGATATTGTCTTTCTACATGCTGGCGTTACGCAGTTCAGGAAGGGTAGTTGGATGGTAGCAGAGGCGTTTATAGATGCCTTTAAGGACGTAGACAAGGTTAAACTTATAATAGCCTCGCCACGACCTTCGCCTATGTATACGCAGATGAAGATGGAATACGGGAAGCACCCTAACATAGACTTCCTTTGCGAAAGAGAAGATTCCACTAGAGAGTTATATCGTCAAAGCCACATCTATGTGTCTCCACACTTGTCAGAGGGGTTTGGTCTTATGCCATTAGAGGCGATGGCGACTGGCATGGCTGGTATAATAGCTAGATGTTCTGCGCCGCGTGAATATTTTTCTAAAGACTATGGTTGGTGGATTGAGATGTCTGAGAACTATGCGCCTATATCGTCATGTCTGCCAAATACGGCAGGATTCTGGAGGCTACCTGACATCCAATCTCTTTCTGCGTCTATGCGTGAGGCGTATGAACGTAGAGACGAACTTGAAAACATAGGCAAGAAATCCTCGGAATTTGTCCTGAAGAATATGACTTGGCATCATACCGCAACAAAGATAAAGACCATTATCAAGGAGGTTATAGATGAGAAAGATTTCGGCAATACTAACAGTATATAACGAAGAGCAGCTTCTACCGATTTTGCTGAAAAACATCGAAGAGCATGTAGATGAAATAGTTGTAGTAGATGGTAGTGCAAACGGAGAATCCACTGACGCTACGGCGGAGATAGCTAAAGGCAATAGTAAGGTAATCTACAAGAGTGGAATATTCCGCGCTGCTAATGGTTCGTGGGATTGCGGAATGCAGAAGAACGCTGCGATTACGGCGGCAGATGGAGATATATTCGTTATCTTATCAGCCGACATGGTGTTTTATAACCTAGACAGGTTGATTGCTGCCATACGGAAATTCTCTGAGCATAAACTATTCTTCGCATCAACTATAGAGTTCTGGTTAGACACCGAACATATCAGGTTGTATTCGGCAAACGAGGATGCTAAGACTGTATCTGGTGGAATACTACAGGCTGTGGCAGTAGATAGTTCTATAAAGCCATACTTTGACGATAATGGTAATCTTGCTATATCAGATGTATCAATAGAGGATAGGGTGCTTGTTCCTGATTGCATTAAATACCACATGGGTTGGATAAGGGATTTCCAGAAGCAGGTGGATAAACACATGATGCATGTCCGTCAGCTTCGATGGGGCGAGCATGGCGATAAGTTGTTAGCAGAAGGTGACAGGGCAGTTGAGCAATGGGCGATCATACATACGCTATCATATCCGCAGATACCATCTGTATGCTATGGTGGAGAATTGCCTAGTGTTATAGCAGAGGCGGCGAGGATGAAGTATAATGATGGCTACAAGGACGTGTTAGGCGTTTTTGAGTCCAAACATGGATTTAGTGCATTCAAGGCACGACAGTCATGGTAACAGGAGGCATAAATGCTATCGGTATGTATAATAGCTCAGGATGAAGAAGAGTGTATAGGTAGAGTTATAGAATCCGTGCCGTCTGCTGATGAAATTATTGTGCTTGATGGCGGTAGTATAGATAATACTATGCAGATAGCGAGCAGTTATCCTAAAGTCAAGGTCTATGAGAACAAGTTTGATGGCGACTTCGGTAAGCAAAAGAATCTATGCAACTCGTATGCTACTGGTGACTGGATACTGAGTTTGGATTGCGACGAATACTTAGAGCCAGAGCAGGAAGCAAAGCTTTCCGCACTCATAGCCGACGAAACTGTAGATGCCTATGAAGTTATTATAAAGACCTATTTGGATGGTATCTTTGTGGGAGATTCAGACCCACGACCGCGCAGGTTGTTTCGTCGCAGGAATGACATTAAGTGGGAAAAGCGTTTGCACGAAGAGTTGGTAAGTCCTAGTTTCGTACTATGCGATTTAGTTATAACACATTCCAAAACAGGCGCGATGCAGGAAATAGACAATAAGCGATATTGGAGTCTAGGGCAGATCCCTGACAGGTATGCCATAAAGACTGAGAAGCAATGGTACAGACGCGAGGTGGATAACTTCTCTGTGCCAATCGCCTGCTTTCATAAGGTAGGTTATTATCCTGATTCTACTGTTGCCGTTACTATTGATGAGTTCAAGCAATGGATTATTGACAAGCTAGAAGCAGATTATAACTTCGTCTTGCTGGAAGACATATACGAGCATAGATGTGGTGGAAAGACGCTACCGCAAAAGCCAATTGTCTTGACTATTGATGATGGTTATATCTGTCTATATGAAAATGTATATCCTGTACTGTGTAGGTATAAGATACATGCCAATGCCTTTATCATAACCGACGCAGTTGGTAAGTGGAACAACTGGGATTCGCCACCTGAAAGATTATGTCAGCATGTTACATGGAAGCAAATAGATGAAATGAAGAGCCTTATATCGTTTCAATCGCATTCGGTTTCGCATAGGAACTTAACACAGATTGATGAGATTAACATACGGCGTGAACTGAATCTCTCACGGACGGCAATAGAGACCAGTTTGCATTCGCCAGTAAGGTTCTTCAGTTATCCTTATGGTTCTTATGATAGGTTTATTAAGTCTATGGTAATTAAGTCTGGTTATATTGGTGCAGTAACATTAGGGAACGAAGTCAATAATATTGACTCAGAGATGTATGCACTTACGCGTTATAATATGACAAGTAAGGATATGGGGATTATCTAATGGATGAAAGAATTCTAAATATAGGCGGTTGGATGCACGAAAAAGAACTTGCATAGTTGTATGAAATGGCAAAGTCTATTCCAGAAGGCAAGGTTATCGTAGAGATTGGCGCATGGATGGGTCGTAGTTCGGCTGCAATATATACTGGCGCAGCAGGCAAAAATCCTGTAATTTCAATAGACACATGGTTAGGGAGTCCTGACGAGCCAGAACATGATGTCGCCAAGACGCAGGATATATTCAGCCAGTATCTACAGAACATGAAAGAATTAGGTATAGAGATGATGCAGTTTGAATCATTCGATAGGTTAGAAAATAGACCTTATTATCTAATGCGTGATTCGCTGGATGCTGCAACTATCTTTCCAGATAAGTCTATATACTGGATATTCCTCGATGGACGACATACCCAAACAGCGCGGGATATTGATGCGTATTTGCCCAAGATGGATGATTATGGTATATTTACTGGACATGATTACTTCTGCTTTTACGAACATATCCAGCAGGAGATACATAAGCGATTCTACATCAATGAAATAATCCACTCAATATGGGTAAAGCATCTATCACTAAATGAATCATGATTATTTGAGGAAATATAATGAAAATTCCAAATCTACTGCAAATAGAATCCTCTACCGCCTGCAATGCCAGATGCGTATTCTGCCCACATCCCAAAATGAAGCGCAAGCATGGCACAATGACTGATGAACTATTTTGTAAGATACTAGACGAGGCTGATGAGCTAGGGATAACAATGGTTCTTTTGTTCCTTAATGGTGAACCATTCGCGTTTCCGCGGATATTTGACTGGATGGAGAAATTGCGGGAACGCGGGTTATTGACTGTTATATTCACTAATGCCGCTCTTATGACGGAGGAAAAGTCTATAGCACTTTTGTCTTTTTCAGACATAATACAGGATATAGTATTCAGCATAGCAGGAGTTGACAAGGAAAGTCTTGCTAATATCATGGGGTTAGATTACGATGTTGTGGTTTCTAACGTGCGTAGATTCTATACATTAAACAACGGGACAATACCAACAAAGATACACATGCCGCGCTTTTCCATGACCGATAGTTTCGTTACGGAGTGGCAAGAACAGTGGGCGGACATAGAGCCAAGAACAGGAGCAACGCATCTATATAACTTTGCGGGGTTGATCCATGATGACATGGAATTACGCGAATCTTCTACACATAAGTATGCCCCATGCAAAAGATTAAATCACTTGGCAATACTATGGGATGGGCGCGTATGCTTATGTTGCATGGATGCAGAGGGGCAAGTTATCTTAGGCGATGCCAACACTCAGTCGCTTTCAAGTATATTTAATGGAGAAATATACGAACATTATAGGAAATTGCATTCCGAAGAACGCTATTCAGAATTACCGCTATGCAAGGACTGTAATATGCACTAGTGATATGGAAAAAAAGAAATGAAAATATGGCTTCGTACTCTTAATAGCCTTTCTGCGAAGATGGATATTTGCTCAACTGCGGTAGAGATGGTTTTCTATCACCTCTATGCGGCTATGAAGAACCTGAATCTACCAGTAGTCCTTGAAGACCCACACGAAAGATGTGTAGAGCTATGGCATGGGTGGGACTTCCAACCTAAAGGTGGAAACATAAATATAGTAATAACTACTGGTGGGCATGAGATTACTCGTTGGGTGAGATGGCAGGAAATAGATTGTATCTTTGTAAGTTCACAACAAGGAATGAATATAATTGGCGATTGTAGCAAGCCGGTATATATTTGGCATCACAGAGCGGTTGACCCTGAAATCTTTCACGTCCTAGAGCGCGCTGATGAACCATTTATTTTCGTCCATTCGGTGTTTCCACAAGAGCATAAAGGTAGTAATATGTTGTGCAAGGTATTTAATGAAACCTTTGGTGGAATAGATAATGCGTTTCTCTATATAAATCATCCGCGTTCTACGCAATATGGTTTGCTGGAATTTATAGATAAATACAAAAGCGGAAAAATTATCTTTACGGCACAGACATACAATAGCAGGAAAGAGGCATGGAAGTTATATAACGGAAACTGCTACGTCTATCCTACGTTATTAGATTCCGCGGCTAACACGGTATGCGAGGCATTAAGTACTGGCATACCTGCTATCGTTTCTGATATACCGCTTTTTAGAGAACTATTAGATGATGATTGTGTCTGGTGGATCGAGATGAATAGTGATGTGGGAAGGCATGGGTGTGGTAGTCCTAGTATAGCATCAATTAGAGAACAAATGCTCTATGCTTATGAACACCGATTAGAAGCAAGGCAAAAGGGTAAATATGGGGCGCAGTTTATACGGGCTAAGTATACATGGGAAGGTTGTATCATCAGGGAGTTTCTACCCATCATGCGTGAGAAAGGATATTTATGAAAGTATCACTTTATATGAACGTCTATAACGAAGCAATATGTCTTCCGTACATGGAAAGCATACTTCCATATTTCGACGAGATAGTTATTGCCGAAGGTAGCCCCATAGGTCTATCTATAGACGATACTGCAAACATAATACGTGAGTATCAAAAGAAATACCCGATAAAGTTCTTTCAGGATACCTTCAGGCGTGAAAGTGATGGTGGATATGACTCTGCCCGAATGCGTAATCTTCTCCTAGATGAATGCACTGGAGACTTTGTGGTATATCATCATGCAGACATGGTATATGATGCTAAATCAATTGAGATATTCAGAGAAGTAATAGACAAGAATCCAACGTGCGACCTTATATATCACGACTATATACAGTTCTATCATGACATGAAGCATCTACATTTGTTTGATACAAGTTTTGAAGACAGCTTAAAGAAACTTGCATCTGGAGATACGTTGGCATATAACGTCAATCTAGGACTAAAGTATGTCGATAGACCGAGAATTGGGTTAAACATGACAGTTAAGATGCCGTCTGAATTTACACAATTATATGTACCGCAAGTTACCAAGTATCATCTGGCATTTGTAATGCCATACGCCTATCAGGTAGAGAAGCACGTCAGGCGCATGACGCAACGCGAGTGGGATGCGTATGGCGAGACATACTTGCTGGATAGCTTTGAGGCAGTATTCCAGCGAGCTATTAAAGAAGCCGAAGACTATAAGGAAATATCTTTAGGTACATATCCATACTGCGGATATTTCCCCGATGAATTACGAGACAAAAATTACTGTTCTTTTGATGGCAGGGAAGAGTTCTACGATAATATTGATAAGTATAGAGAAAGGTTTTCTTTGTATTATGATTACGACTATTACCACTCAGACAAATTTGAAGCATGGAAAGGAATATAACATGAAAATACTTGTTACTGGCGGCAGTGGATTTATTGGTAGCCATGTGGTTCAGGAGCTAGAATCGCGCAATTACGATGTAGTTATATATGACCAACAACCACCTAGATACATAACTAGCGCAGAATATATAATGGGTAACATAGGAAACTGTATAATGCTCCCTAACCCCAGAATGTTTTCTGCTGTGTTTCATTGTGCTGGCATTTTAGGTACAAGCAAGTTGTTTGATACCATGATAGATGCTATTAAAGTTAATGTGTTGGGAAGTGTCAATATCTTTAGGTGGGCGGTAGGAAATGAAGACGATAACCACGACAGTCCTGTAGTTATTCAGCCCAATCTCTTAGGTACATGGCTTAATCCATATATGCTTACAAAGAATGAAGCTGAAAGGTGGGGCTTTATGTTCGCTCAAGAGTATGGATTAAGGTACATAAGTGTGAAGCCTACTGATGTATACGGCCCGCGACAGAGTTGGCATCAAGGCAAGGCATCATCTGATTTTATTACTAAAGCCTTACGCAATGAGATGATTCCAATACACGGCGATGGCACAGCATGGGTAAACTATATCTATGTGAAGGATGTCGCTAGGTTGCTAGTCAAGGCGTATGAAAAGATGGCAGTAGGGCAGGTTCTACCATTTTCGCACCCAGAAAATGACATGGGGATAGAGAAATTTGCAAGACTAATAATCAACCTAACAGACAGCAAAAGCGAGATTGGTTACGTTCCAATGCGTACTGGGCAACCATATAAATGTCCTAAGATAGAACATAACTTATCTACTACATGGAAATATATTGACGCTGCTACTTTAATGCCGCTGCAAGACGGCTTGCTTAAAACTATAGACTACTACAGGGGATTGATGTAAAAAATACGAAGGTGGGGTATATCAATGTATACAGCCAAAGAACGCAAAGCATATTATAATGAGGCTTATCATACGACTTACAGTGGCTATGTTGCGAGTGACGGAACTCCGCGTTCTAGTACCGAAGTTGCCATAGAATGTGCTAGGATTTTTCATGAGTTCTTTAGTCCGAGTTCTATGTTGGGTTGCGGCTGTTCTACTGGCTTGTTATTGCATGGCATGATCAATATAGACAATAATATAAAGGTAGCTGGATTCGATATTTCTGAATTCGTTGTCAATCACGTTTATCCCGATATAAGAGACAAAGTTATTGTATGGGATATTTCCAAAGATTTCCCCTATCAAGACGAAGAATTTGACTTAGTGTCTTGCTTAGATGTTCTGGAGCATTTGAATAATTATGAAGAAATTTGTACTGCCGTAGAGAATATATGTCGAGTGTCTAATAAGTGGATCATCGTGCGTACTCCATTGGTTAATTTTACAATAACAGGTGATAAAGAAATCAACGATTGGTTAGAGACTCTTAATGTTCTACCGCATTTAGCGAGAATTACATTATCAGAAATATCTAAAGAGATAGTACAACTGTCACCAGACAATGAGGCATTGGAACATCCAAACGAGCATCCAAGAAAATTCTGGATTGCGTTATTTAATGCCTATGGCTATTATGAAGAGCAACTAACCGAAGAAATATATCACATGCCTAACCCATTACACATTAACTCATTTAATACGTTAGTGTTCAGGAAATCAAACGGGAGGATTGATGAAAGCACTGTTCGTAGTTGAACCATATATCATTGACCCGCTAGGAATCGCCTACCTTAGCAGTTACTTGAAGGCGGCTGGACACTCAGTAGGTATCTATTCTCCGGGCAAACCTACTGATGGCCTAGCCGCCGACATGCTGTGCTATTCCATAACTACTGGCAAACATATAAAGTATATGGAAATCAACAAGCGCATGAAAAAAATCTTTCCAGACGCTATATCGGTATTTGGTGGATCGCATGTCACATTCTTTCCTGAGTTTGCTAATGCGGATGGTGTAGATGTAGCAGTAGCAGGCGAAGGCTTTGATGCTATTGTAGATGTTGCCAATGCCGTAGAGCGCGGTGACGGATTTTCGCACATTGATAATGTCGTACATGACGGCAAATTTACGTTGCGCCCGATGCGAGATAAGGCGACGTTGCTGCATCCAGACAGGGAGTTAATATATTCCAATCCACGGAATTATAATAATCCAATAAAGAATGTGATGTGTAGCTGGCTATGCGTCTTCAACTGCCCATACTGCTACAACGGTCAGTATAAGAAATTGTATAATATTCGTCGTGCAGTTATCCGCCCAGTTGCAGACATCATGGAAGAAATCGTAGAGCTACAAAGATACCCCCTGCAACTCCTGTTCTTCCAAGATGACATCTTTCCGCTATATGACCATAGGTGGTTGGATAGATTCTGCGAGGAATATGCAAGCCTTCATATTCCATTTCATATACAGACGCGTGTAGAGTATATAAACGAAAGTGTGATTAAGCAACTAAAGGAAGTCGGCTTACATGGAGTAACCTTTGCCATAGAGTCCGGTAACACTACCTTACGCAATGAAGTCTTACGTCGCAGGATGAGTGATGCTACTATCATTGCCAGTGCTGATATACTGCATAAGCATGGAATAAACCTACGCACTGAAAATATGATAGGCATACCACATGAGACGCCCAAGACAGCGATGCAGACATTGAAGTTGAATGTTGCCTGTAAGCCTACTATTGCATGGGCATCTGTGTTCCAGCCATATCCCGGAACAGACTTGGGCGATATGTGTCTGGAAGAAGGATTATTTGATGGAGATATTGACTCATTCAGCGAGTCATTCTTCGAGACATACCGCCTTAAAGTCAAGCATGGGAAATATTATGTTAGGCTTCAACATCTGTTCTCTCTTGCTGCTAGTTCTCGTTTAGTAAGATTCCTTTTGCCCATTTTACTAAAGTTATCTTTGACAAAACTATATAAAATCGTTTATAATAGAACTAAGAAAAGGTTATATGGACGTTTATACAAAGTTGGGTGAAGTATGGATTTCGTATTTACAGTCATTGCAAAAATGTGTAGTATATATATGCTTCTACATGGACGACTTGCTATCTGGACGCGTGAGCCTGCACAGCCAGCATTGACGTTAGGCTATGGGCATACCGTAGATGACGAATACAAGTAGGTATTATTATGGCATGGAATAGATTAGGCTTAGAGTACAGGATAAAAGACGAACTTGGAATAGAGCGTAGCGTTGATGATGGAAATTTAACCAACACAATGATATACGATGCAATAGGCGATACGCTGAAGATAGTTGCCGATGATTGCCACTTGTTTCCTGTCAGACGACGTATTGCCATGATTGCCGACCAGTGGGAGTACCCCGTACCCGACGATGTAGGGAAGATAATAAGCATCTGGTATATAGACAGTAACGGAACACGCCTGCCAGTTCGCTATCTTAGTCCTCAGCAGTTCATGAACAACCTCGACCCTGACGACACTGGTAGTGAGCCAATATACTTCTGCTATCCTTACTTTCAAGCACCCATCATTCAGATATATGTCAACGCCCCGCCTGTTTATGATTATATCTCTAAGTCGTATGTGACTACTGGGTCTATAAGGACGGTTATAGATTCAGGTGCTAACTTCGGCCTTACGCTTGATGGTACTCGTATTGAGCCGGGATTTGTTGTGCATAACCTCACTGACGACAGCTATGGATACGTTGAAGGGCTAGATATTACAACCAACAAGGTAACAGGCACGGCTGATCCTAGTACAGATTCTAATACATTAGTAGATGCAGCAGGCGACTTTGTAAATAATGGTGTTGCTGTTGGTGATATTATCTGCACACCGTCAAGTGGCGTGGTTACTAGCTATGGCTTTGTTACTGCTGTTACTGCTACGCAGTTGACTTATGAGAAAATACAGGGCGATGCCTCTATGTTTGCTAGTACCGATACATATAAGGTAGGTATAGCTACTGAGATTCGCCTATCAACAGCTACACCACATCCCGGTCTGCGTTCTGGAGCGACAAACGACTTTACCGTGGGTGACGCAAAGGCGTCAATAACAGGCACTACGTTTACCGCCACTACTGTTACTGGTAGTAGTACATCAGGTGCAGAAGCAGACGATATTGCAATTGCGTCAGGCGGCTCGCATGGTTTGATTACTGACGTAGATGACAATGAACTGACTGTCAACATGTGGATAGGTGGACAGCCTACTGACGCTGAGACTGTTACGGTGAAAGAATGTGACCAATACCAGATTGAGAATAAGTTCAGGACGCAGAAGGTGCTATGGATAAACCCACCTGTCGAGAATAGTGATGATGTAGGGTCAGAGAGTTTAGAAATTCTCTTTAGTGGCTATCCCATGTTGCCTGACGAGGACGATGACCCTATTGAAATACCCGAAATGCCATATTCGCCTGCTATCATGAAGTGCTTGTTCTGGCAGTGCCTAAAGAAGAAAGGTAACGCATCTCAGGCTGAGGTTATAGCGGCAGAGACAATCTATAGGCAGGGCGTTAAGCCCTTTATGCAGGACATCAATGCTCCACCGTCTACTGGCAAGCTAACGGCACTAAACAATAGGCGTGGTAGGTCAGGTAGGATAGGTTACAAGGATCAAGGCCCAAGTGGTGCTTTGTGGAATCTTGAAGTATAGTTGAGAAGGGCGATTGCCCCTAGACCGTGTGGCGGTCTAGTAACGAGGCGCGTAGTTGCATTTGGCTACGCATAAGGATGGGACAGAATACGCGTCCCTGAAACGGAGGAACAACAAATGTCTAAGTTCGATTCACGACATCCAATATTAACTGCAATGCGGCGATATTTTTATAACATCAGACGACCAGCCGACCCCAAAGGCGTAATAAGAGTAGATACCGGCGCACCAAATACAAGCGTCTGGGACTATATACCAACACAGCCAGCATTATCGCTGGATGGCATCCAGCCGCACCTATGGCTATTCCGCGACCCTACCGATATTGTCACTGACCAAGTAGAAGCCACTACCTATAAGTGGAAAGAAACATCCTCTGGATCGGGTACGCCGTTAGCAGTTCAGGACGAACAAGGTGGCGTTGCCAAGAGTCTTAACGGCGCAGGTGACAATAATTTCTACTTCTACGAATCAGCGAATGAACTCGTTGTACCAACATCAGGTAAGAACATCTGGTTTGAGTGCGAATTCAAAGTATCAGACGCCACTCAATCAGATTGGTTTATCGGTCTATGCGCAAGACTAGCCACTGGAAACTTGTTTGATGATAGGCTAGATTCTGCTGGCTTCAAGAGTGAAGATGGCGATGCCTATGTGGACTGTGAGAATGGCGTAGCCGGAGACGCACGTATTTCTACAGAGGAATACACTATGCTAGATAATACGTGGACTAAGATGGGTTTCCGGTATAACGGTAGTCAGTTCTTCTACTTCATTGGGGATACTGACACATACAAAGCTGTCCATACATCAAAGATACCAACAACCGAGATGTGTGTATCATTCGGTTGTCGTAATGGAGAAGCTGTTGCGAAATCTATCTCTGTCAGAAAGATATTCTTAGGCATAGAGCCATAGGGGGTGATTTAAGTGGCTAAAAGTAAAAAGGGATTTGATACTTCGTATAAGGACAAGTCGGCTAGATTCAATCCGACGGTGAAGTCCAAAGGTACGAAAGTACCGAAGATTAAGTTGAAGGGCGACATGACTATCAACGCAACCACCGATACGAGGTTCAGACCTAAATAACTAACAACAGGGAGGGGCGTTATGCCCCTCAAACAATATATGTCAAAGACAAAGAAAAAGCGCAAGATGAAGTACATACGCCGCAAGAGGCAAAGACGGCGTGAGAAGGAAGCGACATGGAATGCCAGCAAAGAAGTTAAAGCAATCTGCACGAAAGGCGGGGCTGAAGACAGGGAGTAAGCGATTCAATGCCTACGTCTATGGCACTGAGCATAAAATCAAGAAGCGACGTGCGGCAAAGCGCAAGCGGAAAAAGTAAATAATCTATGGGCGGTGGGATGCGAAAGCATCCACCCTAAGCACCGCCCACCAACTACTTAGGGGGTTGGTTCATGTGGAAGTACAGAGAATACCCGGACAGTCTAATTTATGTAACAAGAATGGTGTCCTTAATGTTCCTCGTTATCTTAGAGTACCATACTGTTTGTTGAATTCAGAATCATTCTTGTTGTTATCGCCGTTGGCGGTTAAAATATATTTCATGATTCTACGACAATGGAAAACAAATGAATCTGACAAACCAGTTGAAATATCTATTGCAAAGATGAGAACATATTGCCCAAGTCCGACGAAGCCAGATAGTTTGATTGGACGCAACCAAATCGCCGATGCTATAAAACAGTTAATGAAATATGGTTTTATACATAAAGTTAATCAATATAAGAAATGCAATAAGTATTATATTGAGCAAAGACGATTCACTGGCGAATACCGTTAGATGGTATATTATATAAAACAGTATCAAGTTGATACTCAGAAACCTAACATAGAACCGCATTTCATGGTCGAGCCTAGTATCAGATTGGTACTAGGTGGTGAGAAAAGTAAATAGGAATATCAATTAGGTACTAGACCTAGTATCAGATTGATACCAGAAAATGCCAGAACTCAGGTTAGACAATTTTACTCCCGGAATGAAAAGGGATAGGAGCCTGCGAGAAGCAGGTATGCTATCACTACGCACGTTAAAGAATATGGAGATTATCTATACTGATGGTCGCTTGCGTATGCGGAAAGGCTACACACGGTGGAACACAGGACAGATAGCTGCACCTGCTACGCAACTATTCTGGTATCAGCCTATTGATACATCAGAAGACGGCAATCTCTTTGGTATTTATAATGGCTACTGGTATCAAATCAGCGAGACAAGCGCACACAAGCAACTTAGTTCGGTAGCAGCAACAGCACGGCGTCCTATTATTCAGTTTGGAAACAGGGTATTCTTCGGCACTGATGAAGGATGGCGGTGGACAGATAGCGATTTGCTTATCGGGTCTACATACTCGTATGATGCTGGATTAAGCAAGCCAACAAGCGCACCGACTATTACACTACGAGCCGCGATTGGGCATTGGTCTAGCGTACATAACAAAATGGATACCTCTTCATTATTAAATGCTACAACCACTCGCAAGTTGGCAATGGCATTTACTGTGCCTGCTGATACAGAATGGACGTTTAGCCATATAAGGGTATTGATGTATTTAGTAGCAGATGCCACTGTCGTTGGTACGATGTGGGCGGAGATAAGGGAAAATGATGGTGGTGAACCAGAAGCAGATGCAGTAAGTAATGGCACATCGTTTAATGTTGCCGTATCTAGTGTAGATACAAGTGCAGAATGGATTGATTTTGTGTTGACTGATGTAGTAACGCTAACGGCAGGACAGTATTGGATTGTAATAGATACAGATGATGATTACAGAGACAACTTCTATGACGTTTCTAATTACGTTGCTATCAGGGGCGATGCGCTTAACGGACATCCTGTACTAGAAACAAATTCTTTGCGCTTGATTGCTGGCGTTCCTAATGTATGGACTGGGACTACAATGGAGTTTAATTTCCAGATAGGCGGAATTTTTTCAGAAGACACAGGGACACAATGGTTTGATTATGTGTATACATATGTAGACACTACCTATGATATAGAGTCACGACCTAGCGAAAACACTAGAATTGAGACTGAATCATATAAACGAGCAACGCAATTAGATGGATATACGACACCACCAGCTACCGAGCGTGTAGATAAAATACGATTATACCGTAGAAAAGTAGATAATTTTGATACAGAAGAGACATCTATTACTGATACATATAAATTCGTAGGTGAACAGGATTATCCTTATGCCTCAGCCCCACATTTAACAGATGCCGTGCTTACAGATTTTCTTGGTGCAGACCTACAGACTACTGATCATTACAAGTATTCCGATACAGATGATAGTGGAGACAAGATACGGACGGCAGCATTATTGCCTCATGTTGCTGTTATATGGAAGAATAGAGTCTGGTTTGCTGAGGCAAATTCTAATATCCTATATTTCAGTAAAAAACTAGAGCAAGACGGAGCAACAAATTTAGCTAATACTGCTGTGCCTGATTATTTCCCGCTAGAAAATAAACTCGAAATGCCTGTCCCAACAGGGATAACTGCATTGGCTACATTAGGCAGCGATTTGCTAGTAGTATACTTTGCTGATGAAAGTATCTATACAATACGTGGTGGCGATGGTTCGCTGAATCCACCACCGGATATAAATATGCAGGAAGTAGTTGCCGAACATGGTATAATAGCACCTGCGGCAGTAGGTAGCATGAAGGGTAGATTATATTATCTTTCAAGAGATGGCTTTTACGAGTTCACAGGGTCGCCATTAGCACCGGGCGACATAGTAAGTGAGGATAACCAGAGTATATTCGATGCTATTGAGACGACTTATTTAGATGACTCTATTCTTGCCGTATTTGGAAACGAGCTATGGTTGCTGGTAGATGCAGATAACGATGGGGCGTTAGAAACAATCTTAATACAGGACATGCAAAGATATATACCCATGCGCGGTCTATACGACCGTCCGTGGCGCATGTATGAATATGACACCACGCTAAATGATATTATTGTGAGAAAGACAGGTGCAACGACGCGTACGCTACTTGCCGCTGACGCCGAAAGCAATTATATATTAGAGTTAGAGGATGGACTTACTGACAATGGTAAAGCTATAGTAGGTATAGCAGAAACGCATGACCTTATTGTGCGTAATCAGGTGCATCTAAATGAGGTAGAGATAGATGCTAATTTCTCAACTAATGTTGCTCCATTCTTGGTAACAGTAATCGACAATGCTGGTGTGGAATATAATTTTTCAATAAGTCCCGGAAACATATATGACCCGCGTAGTTATAGAACCGGATGTAGAGTAACAAGCCTTAATCGTATTCGCATGAAGCTACAACATAGGGCTGTAGCGGCTGATGAATTACTGGCATTATCAGTAAAGTATACATAAATGGGGGTTGGATGTATATATCCTGCCTTTACCCATTCATTTATAGGAGAATAGGAAATGGCTTTACAAGAATTATATGAGAGTTATGTGGGTGAAAATACCTTCTGGATGAAAGTCGCAGGGGCTTGTATGGTAGCTGCAATCAATATCGCCGCCTTAGAAGGCACTGGCCCTGCTACATTAGTTAGTCCACCTATTTTGTTTTTTGATGTCATAACTCCTTTTGCTGGGTTTATATCTATAAAACCAGCTAAGTCGTTGAACTCAAAAAAACCTTACAAAAAATGGTGACGAGATGAAATATGAACGTGGAGATTTTACAGTAGGTGACGTAGGTTGTTCTATTACAATTACTACCGACCAAGACCTAACTGGCCGTAACGTAGATTTCTATTTCATAAAGCCGACTGGTGGGTCTATTATTAAAGATTCTACTAGCGTTAGTACATACACTGCAACATATACTTTCGCGTCTGGAGACTTGGATGTTGCTGGCGACTGGTATGTATATCTGTATGACGCAACAGCAGGATTCTTTTATAATGAAGATGGCACGAACAGGTTTAGAGTTAAGCCAAAACCATTTGCGATGGCGGTGTGACAATGTTACGACGCGGGCTACAGGGAGACGATTTAATACAGGAAATAGAAGATAAAGTTCAGCAAAAGGAATTGCGTAAATTCTCTAGTATGCCAAGCTATAAGCTACTTAGGAATTATGAAATTGCTCATGTAGAAGTCTCAGGCACACATAATATAATAATTCGTGTTGGGAATAAATTGCTAAAGACCGGAGATTTGACGGAAGTTTGAGAGGTGAATATAATGGCAGACCCACAGTCGATACTAGCTTTATTACAGTTGGGTGCTGATCAGGCAGGGCGATGGGGAGAGCATGCTCCCCAGACCGCAAAGTATTTAAGAAGCGGCCAATACGGAGAGGCAGGGAAGAGTTTCATGCGTGGTTACTTGCCACTTGGCATAGGTGAGTCTATCTTCCCTCAAGAATCGCCAGCGGAAAAGTATGCACGAATGATGTTAGCACAAAGGCAGCAACTAATTAACCAGTTACAACCACAAGCCGCAGGACAACCATCGGCAGCTTCGCGTGGGGTAGAGGCAGCCTTGAAGCAGGCTACTAACAGATACATGCAAGCCTATGGAGCGTCAGCGCAACAGCAGGGCATAGCAGGCACTACAGTAGCGAAGGCACAGCAAGGGCGCATGGCGGCAGGAGTACAGCAGGCGATGGCGCAGGCGCGTGGGCAGTTGGCTACATCAGCGCAACAGCAAATAGGCGCATTAACGCAGGGTGCAATGCAGACACAGTTATCATTAGAGATGCAGGAACAACAGGCAAAATCTACTTTTTTTAACTCGTTAGGCGAATTATTTGGCATGAAGCAAGGCGGCAAACTAGACCCTGAAACACAGAAACGGTATGATGAATTGACTGATATAATGCGCGCACTGGTATACAATACTCAGTCAGGTAGTGGTCAAGGTACATACGCAAGCCAGATAAAGAACCCGCTTGGAACGGTATCTGCCTTATGATAGGAGTGATATGCTATGTCAAGATATAGTCAACTAGCACCATTGGCGAGTGGACTATTGGTAATGCAAAAAGCCAAAGAAGCCGGTGATGAGGCAGCATATAAACGTGCCATGAGCGATTATGATGCACAGATAAAGGGTTTCACAAACATCATGAGCTTGCGTGAGTCCAAGCAGCGCATGGATATTGCGGGGGCGCAGGAGTCTTATAGGAAGAGCATGGAGCCTGTATCGAGACAGCAAGCGGGTGCAACGGTAGAAGCTACGCAAGCAGGAACAGAAGCTACAAAAGCAGGCACAGAGTTTACTGGTGTGCAATCCACTGGTCTAAAAACAGAAATAATGCGGACAGATAAGCAATGGAAACAGCTTCAAGCTGATACCGAAGAGGCAAATAATCTATTGAAAGAATATGGCATAGAGGGTTCTGCCGCCGCCAGAAATATAGTGAACAGTGTTCTTACCAGTACACTAGACTCAACGGTTGCCCTAGAGGAATTACGTCAGCGCATACCAGAACTTGCTACAGCACTGAAGGGAACTCAGATAAAAGAAGAGACTAAAACCGTTCCAGAAACCAAGAAAGCAGAGCGCGAAGTTGCAAAAACTACAGTCGCCAAAGCGCAAGAAGAGCGGGAAGTAATGCGACTAAGGGCAGAGTATGGGATACTGGATGAAGCGGCACAAAATGAGCTAAAGGCGGTACGTCGTGAAAGAGCTAAACTAACTAGTTCGGAAGTCGAAGAGCAGGCAAAGCAGGGAATGGATTATTATTCCAAAATGCCAAAACTTGTACTTGAACAAATAGCGGCGCAGATTGGTTTAGATAAAGCGCAGGCATTAGCGGCTGAATTGAAGGGCAAAGGTTCTGAGTATCAGGCACAGGCGATGGAAATAGCGGCGGGAATGATGGGTATATCCATATCTGAGATGGTAGCGCGGTCGTATATTATAGACAATAAACTTCGCATGAGCGAGCAAGAATATCAGTCACAGATACGGATGTTGAGTACAGCGGCGGCTAACATGAAATCAATGGCAACGTCGGCAGAGGTATATGATTCATTAGGTGATGTTCCAGATGAACAACGACAGATGTTTGCGCTATTGGCAGGTTCGTCCACAAGGACTCTAAGTGAAGCTGACAAAGAACAAGCTATAAAGCGTTTAGATAATCACATGCGTTGGCTTGCTACGCAGGCAGCTAATATATATCCAGATATTGACTGGAATGCTTTTATTGAAGGTAGCACAGGGGTTCAGCCTATTATGTCAGATGCAGCAAGACGACAGGCAGCAGAGGCTATACGAAAAGCGTTAGGTACGCAATGAGCGAAGTTAAGGAAATAGACGTTAGCGAATACATAGGCAAGATACAGCAGGAGAAAACACCCGCTGACGCTATCAGTGTGTATTACGAAGCCTTTCCTGATCAGAAAGATAAGTTAGAAGAAGCCCGTAAAATTGTAGGTGACGAAGAATTCCTTAATATACTGAAGGCAGAAATACGGAATAAACAGGTATCCGCTGGATTCTATGATCGCAAGTCTGAACGTGAACGCATAGCTGAAGAAGAAGCCATCAGACAGCGTAATGCTGAAAGAGCAGAGAAATCTATGCTAGGATATGTTGGAGAGATGCAGTATCAGGAAACGCTTGGGCTATCTAAGGGTATAGAAGCAGGTGCGAAGAGAGTAGAGCAGGCATGGGAAGATGTGATAGGCGCACCAGCGCGCAAGCTAGGTGAAACAGTCACACAACCACTTGTGCAGAAGGCAAGGTCGGCATTGGCAGGCGGCGTCAAGGTAGAGGACGTGCGAACTGTGCTAGAGACTGGGAAAGTACCAGACTCCATGATGCCATCTATCGGGGTCATGGGTATCAGTGCAGATAACGCACGGAATCCGAAGGTTGTTTTAGGAGAATTAGTCAAGCAAGGCATGATGCCTGATGTTACAGAGATTGGCGAAGAATCCTTACAGCAGATGATATTATCCAAGTCAGTTGGTAAATCCAGAGATGCCTATACGCGGATGCTATTCAAGATGTTCTATGACCCTTATGCTAGTGCTGTGAGAAAAGGCGAAGAACCTGCGGGATATAGAAGTAGAACAGAACTGGCAGCAGAACATCCTATGCGCTCCATACCAGCTTTATCTGGCGAGGCGGTAATGGAATATCCAGTAGAGCTAATCGAGCATCCCGACCAGATGGCAAAAGTAGCGGCGCAGTTGCTTGTTGGCAAGTTTATAGTAGCACCAATAGTAGGCAAGGGAATAGAGACAGCCATAGCGAGATCGCCATTAGCCAAGCGTGTCTTTACTATGGATATGGGGCAGGCGTACCGCCGATGGTTGAAGATGAAGAACATGAAATCATCGCCAGAGGCAGTATATGAATTCTTCCAGAATGCACAGCGTCCTGATGTAGCGCAACAGGTGGTAGTGCGTGGAGTACCAAAAGATTCACCAGAGGTTTTATATACTCTGAATAAATTATCTAACCGCGTAGGTCAGATGTCAGCACAAGAGGCAAGGGCTTTTGTAGAGCAGTTTGCCAGACCTATACGCAATGGTCAGTTCAAGGTGCTTGTGCCACGAAGTATAGTAGGTAAGGTAAGTCTTGCGCCAGAGTTGAGTGCTATTCCAGAAGCGGCTGTTGGTGTGCCGCCAACTGTAACAGTACCAACACCAACGCCAAGACAAGTTCCGTTGCTCCTTGAATCGCCTGATGTTATTCCCCGTATGCCTGCTGGTGCGCCTGTGGGTGCAATGGGCATACCGACTACAGTATACCCGACAGAGGCGATGTACGCTATCAATGCAGATCCTACAGCGGCAAATACAGGTTACTCGGTAGACGAGGTTATCTTCATGCGGTCTATGGGTATGACAGACCCACAGATAAAGGCGAGGTCGTTAGAGGAATTAAAGCCACCAGACATGGCGTGGTTTAGGAGTGAGGCGATTAGCAAGGGTGATGCCGTTATTATGCCAAAATGGAAGACAGCAGGGAAGGTAATAGATGACAGCGACCCACAGATGCTAATGGTGCAGATGCGTAATGGGTTAAAGATTAAAGTGGCAAGAGAAGAAGTATTGAATGTTGAGTACGCCGATATACCCACGCGTGTAGTACCAATAGGACAGATGCCTATAATGGAAGTTCCCAAAGGCTATCAGTCGCATCCAGCGATTATAGATGCAGATGACGAGTTCTTGCCGGGTAGACCCATGCAGAGTACAGTAGAGGAAATACCTAAAGAACCAGAAGCTATTGCGTTGCCGGAGCGTGGTGCTATCGCATTGCCAGAGGAACAGCCCCCAGTAGCACCAGTGGAACAGCCGCCGTTACCACAGCCCGAACAAGTAGCACCGCCAGTGGAACAGCCGCCAGCAAAGCCGCAGGTTGCGCCTACGCCAGCAGAAAAGCCAACCCGCGCAGGTCTACGTCGAGAGATAAAGGAAATCCAGAAGCTAACGAAGCAGATGGCGCGTGACTTAGGGATTGACGTACCTAGCGATTCACCTGAAGCGGCTATCAGCAAGTCAAGGGCAGAGGTTGTTGTCGAGACTAAGAAGGAATTGACTGAATTACAGAAGCAGATTGATAATCTAAAAGGCGAAGAAGGCTTTATCTATATACCAAGCGTTACGGAGATAAAGGCGGCAGCGCGACGCGTTGTAGACAGCGTTAGTCAGAAGTTTGATTTCCGTAGGCAGAAAAAGCAGATAGAGTTTGATAGCTTGATCGCACAGCTTGACGGTATGCGTAATAAGGGTGCTATATACGCAAAGTTTCAGGGCGACAATATGCGAAAGATGGGGTCGCCTAAAGAAAACAACGAACTAATATCCCGCTACATGGATCAGCCAGACAAATATGCCGCAGATTTCGCAAAGTTACCTAAAGAATCAAGGGCATTGGCTACATTACTGCAGGAACTATATGCTCAACTTGGCGCAGCAGCGCAGAAACTAGGCTTTCTTGACCAGCTACGAGAGAATTATATCCTCCACAGTTGGGAAGAAAAGCCAGAGGCGATAGGTAAGGCATTTGGCGTAGGGACAGGGAAGTTGCATGATAAGCCTAGCTTTGCCATGCCACGCAAGTTCAATACTTTCGATGATGGCGAAGAGGCTGGACTGACGCCAATACTAGACCCTATTAAACTATATGAATTATACGCATACGAGTTCCACCGAGCGGCGGCAGATAAGCAGTTCATTGATGCGGTAAGGCAAATGGTAGACGAGAATGGCAATCCGCTTATCATGGGTCAGCCCAAAGACCCTGCAAAGAAAGCTATCTATGATAACGAGTATGTATACCTCAATCTTCCTAGCATAAACAAGTTGATGTCAGAAGGGCAAGTACCTGCAAAGATTCATCCAGCTATTGCGCCATCAATAACGGGATACTTCCAGCAACAATGGCAAGTGCCGTCTTTCCAGTGGTTAGGCAGAGAAATAGACCTATGGTCTAAGTATAAGGGCTTCAGGGGATTTATCAAGCGAATACATTTCTGGAATCCGTTGGTACATGGCTGGAACGTCATGTCAAATAATATTCTTATGTCAGTTATTTCATCAAAGAATCCGCTAAAGTGGGCGACTAAGCCGATGACTATGTTCTTCAAGGGCAAGAAATTATGGGAAAGCCATGATCAGTTAGTCCTTGATATGGCAGAAGCAGGACTACAGGTTGCACATGCGAGAAACATAGCACGTCAGATGCAGGAAGAAGTGCAGAACCTTGTGCCTGACTGGAGTGTAAAGAATGTAGCACGTCATCCGTATGCCGCATTAAAGCACTTTAATGATGTGGTATTGTGGGAGGATATGGTGCGAAATTCACAACTAGCGGCGGCTGATATGCTGCGTAAGATAATGGCAAAGCGAATGCCAGATACAGATCAAAAGACAATTGATAAGACAATAGCACACCATCTTAACGATGTATATGGTACACTTCCCGCATACTGGATGTCACGCATGTCGCGTGAACTAGGTGCAGTGGCTTTTCTTGCCCGTAACTGGACTATATCTAACATAAATTTGCCAGTAAAGGCGATGACGCTTGGACGTGCAGGGGCAGGGGCTAGGTTTGCGCCCGAAGAAACCAAGAAACAGCTTGGTAGGCTATATGGAGAGTTCGTTGGTGGAATGTTATTGCTTGGGTTGGTGTCAATAAATCTTATTCAATACGCTTGCATTAAGGCTACGAATAAATTGAAAAAAGAAGGGAAGATGAACGGCGCATTGGTAGAACCACACCTGACATTCCAGAATGGATGGCGACGTGCGTTAGATGTAGATACTGGCTTTCGCAATGCGCGCGGACAGCCGCTATATGTCATACCCGGACTGTTTCGTAACATACGAGACTGGAGAGGATGGCTTACTGAACCAACTAAAGTAGCGATGAACAAGCTAGAGCCGTTCTTAAAGCATAATATAGAGCAGTTAGCTAATTATTCAACATGGAAGCATGAAGATATTGTGCCACAAGGCACGCCAATTCACAAGGCATTGGAGAAGCGACTTGAATATTTTTCCAATTCTATGAGTCCATTGTCTACTTTCGCTCCAGAAGCAGGCAAAGTCAAACATAAACTAGAGTACATCATGCCGTTTACAGGTCAGTGGATAAGCAAAGGCGCACCCGGTGGCAGATTAGCGGAGATATACTACGACACTAAGGATAAGATGAAACTAGAGAAAGCGGAGGCCGATGCTGAGATTGACGAACTTATACAAAAAGGCGAATGGCAGGCTACAATAGAGAAGATGCTGACTGTTGGCCGCTACAAGACAACAAAGGGCATGGCTGACCGTATAAAGAAGTTCGTAGCACCATTGAATTATATGTTACAGAACGCTACAAAGGAAGAACTAATGGCGTATGTTGGCGAATTAAAGAAGCATGGCTATACTATTAAAGACTTAGAAAACGCCGCAGTTAAAGAGGCAATGATATTACTTGGCAGGCATTACATAGAAACTAATCCGCCAGAAGGCGAAGATGCAGAGCGTCCGGAGGGGGGTTATCGCGGTAGTAAGATAAGGCGACCAGCTAAAACCAGTGAATTTGTAGTGCCTGATGAATGGTTACAGCAAGCGAGGTGAAGATAATGTCTACTATAGCACAAAGGACAGGACATCATGGAAGTGGGCAATTGACTGTTGGGACAAGCGCAAAAGCAATTACCCAGATAGTTAAATCTACAGGCGCAAGCACAATCTACTCGATTAACTCGGTACTTGATGGGGCGGCATGGGATTTATCTGACGTTGAAGTTGGTGACGTGGTTAAGACAGCGGACGGCTATCGTGGCGTTGTTACTGCCGTAGATGACGCAAGTGATACATTGTCAATAGCAGGTGGCTGGATGTCTCCAAGTGGACGTGCGCCTAATGTAAACTCGTCAAGAAAGCCTACTGACACTAATGCAGCAACAGTGTATAGAGTGAATAGATGCAAGCGCATTAAGATTAACGCCGACGCAGGTAATGGTATATCAATATTCGTCAGGCATGGTGGCTCTGCTCCGGGGGCGGGTGTATACACTGATTACCCACTACCGGCAGGAGTATCACTATCGCTGGAAGCAGAACATGAATATATAGACCTGACTACTGTGTGGGTTATAGCGGCTGGTGCAGCTACCGCTAACTGGATTATAGGAGGAGTGAATTGAAATGCCATATAAACGCAATGTTCAACATCCCGGACAGCGCGAGATAAAGAACCTGACGGTAGCGACAGTAATAAAGGCTATACCGGATGGGACTACAACTCCAAGCGTCACAGATGAAATGCACATAGAAATTGAGAATACTGTAGCAGTTACAATCACTGATTTCATCGGTGTACCGGCTGGCAAAGGGCAGATTCTATACACCCATTTGAAAGATGGGGTAACAAGTTTTGGCAATGATGGTACAAAGTTAAACATATTGGACATGCCGCCCGGTGTAGATTGGGGGCCGGGGAATTTAGATGAGATATTAAAGTGGTATCATGATGGTACAACATGGAATTTAATAGAAGTAAACAAAACTGGTGCAGAAACATATACTATTAAAGACCTAGACGATGGTGATACTACCCCGGATATAACTAACGTTAGCCATATAAGGACTAATAACACTACCCCAACGACTATAACAAACTTCACAGGGAAGGGTAGCAAAGGACAGATAGTATATACGCATATAGGAGATGATGAACTTACTAGCTTTGGCAATGATCCAACAAAGCTAAAGTTTTTGGACATGCCGCCCGGTGTAGATTGGGGGCCGGGGAATTTTGAAGAGATATTGAAGTGGATACATGACGGAACTAGGTGGGTACTAGCATCAAAGACGCCTACTGCTGCAACAATATCGCCTATAAAAGTAATCGAAGATGGCGAGACTGAGCCTGATGTTACTGATGTAACAGATATAGTAATAGAAAACACTGCCCCTACAACCATCACCAATTTTGTCGGAGGTAAAGAAGGCAAAGTTATTTATGTGCATATTGCTGATGACCAGAAATCTACCTTTGGTAATGACCCGACAAAGCTAAAGTTCCTTAACATGCCCCCCGGAGTAAACTGGGGGCCGGGCAACATTGATGAGATATTAAAGTGGCAGCATGACGGGACAAAATGGATTTACGTTGGCTGAACACCATAAGGAGCGAAAAATGAAATATGCTGGATGTATTATATTGCTATTGATAATAGCAGGATGTTCTGGTAGCGAGAAAGCTACCATTGTAGAAGATAAGGCATTAACCGTCTTTAGCGATGGTGAAGAGTATCCAAGTGTAGCTTCAGGAAACTACTTTGCCACTAATAACAGTGGCTTAACAACCATCAAAGATTTTACAGATGGGTATGATAAAAAGATTATCACCATTATCTTTCGTGATGATAATACTATAGTGGAAAGCAATGACAGCATAGTATTGATGGGCGAATTGTCATTTGCTACTATAAAAGGCGATGCATTAACATTAGTTAAGTATGATGATACGTGGGAAGAAGTCAATAGACTTTTGAAATGAGGTATATAATGAAAACGAAGAAGCTAATTACAGTATTATTACTTGTGCTGATTACCAGCATGGCTTATGGAGCATCTTTGCGCCCTGCTTACTTTGGCGATGGAGTAAACAAAGGTGCTGCCGGGCATGATGTTCGAGCATACGGGGCTACTGGCGATGGCGTAACTGATGACGCCGCAGCTATACAGGCGGCAGCCGATGCGGTAGCCGTAGTCGGGGGAGTGGTATTCTTGCCACCTGCGACCTATGCTATAGAATCTGGTATCACTATAGCCGCTGGCGTTCATGTTGAAATGGTTGGAGCCACCCTGCTATATACCGGCACTGCGGAAGAAACAGCATTAACGATTGGCGAACCCGGAGTCAATAATCGGCACGTATCCCTAATGGGGTTAAGTGTAGAAAGAGACACCTATAGTGACTGGTCTAATAATGCCAATATCGGTATCAGTATAATCAACGCTGTGGGTTGCGATATAAACATTGCCTTAGCGGCCGGGTTTACTATTGGCGTTAAATGCCTCGGACATGGGAAGGGCTGGGTTCATAACAATACACAGCTTGGGCGGATATTATATAATAAATATGGCCTTATGCTTTCCAATGATACTTATGCTGGTGCCTATGGCTGGTGTAATGATAACCGGTTCTATGGTGGGCATTTTTCCACCTATTCAGGACAGTCTACTACAATAGACTGTCATGCTGTCTGGATAACAAGTGATGATGGTGGGTATACCGCCAATAACTCCAACGCCTTTTTTGGGATGGGGATAGAATTATCCGCCAGAACAGGAGGTGCTTATAGCTATGGGGTATTATTAACACATGGAAATAGTAATGACTTTCATTCGTTACGGATAGAGGGCGTGGATTATATCTACAAATCCGAAAACGATTCTGCAAGAAACGTTTTTTGGTTAATTCGTGATATTGATGATGATTTTGTTGAAGATGGTGACAAGCACTCTAATATTATTTTTCATCGAGATAAAGTAGAAGAGCGGCCACCACGAGCGATTTTCTTATCAGGGCCTTTGTATAAGAAGGCTGCCTATTATGATGGCGATACAAACGTTAATGTGCCAAATGTGTTTCTTGCCAAGAATGATGCTGTAACATATTCTAATATGGATAATATAGATATTACAGATGAATATTTACAGTTTACCACCCGTGGTGTTGGAATTTTCGTCAATACAGAAAATGCCAAAAAGTTTCTGGTAACCAGAGATGCCGTTGCGGGCAACGGTGGAAGATTATATGTCCGTTGCTATGACAGCGATGGCGCACTCCTTGATGGCTCCGGGGTCACCACGTATTTATATAGCAGGCGAGCTAGTACCGCTATGTCGTGGAGTGTAAACTACGGCGGTGCATATATATCTGGTGTAGACAGCGACGTGGCCGTTAGGTTCGAGGTAACCAGCGATGTTAAGACGATTGGTATTATATGCACATCTGGCACAAACCCACTCAAGATTCGCAGCTTCGCTATATATGAACTTGATGCAGCACGTTCTTATGCTGCTGCTTGCTTTACAGGCTACGAGGAAATAGTACCCGGTGTCAACATTGGAACCACGTCGCCTACTGCTGGCAAGTACGAGGTTGGCCGACTTGTATATAACGCTACCCCAAGCGAATGGGCTGTAATTGGGTGGCAGTGCGTCAGCCGTGTTGATAGCCAGATGCGTGTCGGTGCAGTAGCTACCGATACGACTATGGAGATAGACGCCACTGCTGGTATGACTGCCGGGGATATTGTAGGTGTCGTGCAGGACGATGGCACTACTCACTGGACGACAGTAGCTTCCATTACAGACGGAGATACTCTGGAACTCACTGTTGGGCTGACGGACGACGCGGCAATAGATAACGATGTTTACACCTATCGCTTTGTCGCCTTTGGGTCAGTTGGCACGCCGTCTGCTACGCAAGTAATAGACGCAGTTGGCGATGCTATTCTGGCCAATGCCACGACTATCGTTCTCAATCCTGACGCCGACTATGTTCTGACGAGTACACCGACTATCGCAGACGGCACGACAGGGCAGGTGCTTTATATCACCTGTGCGAATAACGAAGCGCATACCGTAACCATTCAGGATCAGGATACATTAGCCAGTTCTCATTTGCAACTTTTGGCATCGACTCAGGTAGTTACGGGGAAGAAGGTTCTTCTCTTACAATTCGATGGCACTGACTGGGTGCAGTTGACGGGGCTGACGGACGCTGATTATGGCGACGTGACGATTTCGGGTGGCGTATGGTCGGTGGAAGATGATAGCCATTCTCATACAGGAGCAACCTTGTCAGGAATAGATATATCGGCAGATACGAATCTGGCCGCCGGTTCTGGCATTACATTAACAGGTGATACACTGAGCACCAATATCCCCGGTGGATATTATAGGGAATATGACGATAAATGGCAATATAAAGGCGTAGGTGCGGCGGCTGATAGGTATACATTACAGAGCCCAGCAGGATTATTGCTAGATATAGACGGTACGATGTATCGGATAGTCGCACAGACGGATTATGTTCTGTCTGCGGCTGCGACTTGGGATACTCAAGTAGGAACAGATTACACGGTAGCCGCAAACAGGGCTGGTGTTGACTTTTATATTTATGCTATCCAACCGGCATCGGGAACTGTGCCACTTATTGAGGTAAGTGACAATAGTAGTGCCCCGGATGGCTATACTACCGCAAATTCCCGCAAGGTCGGCGGCTTCCATTGTCTTTGTGTTGCCGTTGGCACTATTGGCGGCCATCCACTTACAGATTTTGTTGCAGGCGATATACTTCCTGACAGCGTATGGGATTATGACCATCGCCCTATGGCATCGCCGGAGGGTATGGTATATTCTGAAGCGGCAAATATCTGGGTAGATATATATCTCGCTTCAGGCACAGGTGCGACAACTGCATCTGTTTATGGTGCTACAATTACCGATACGCGGAACTGGATGGACTTCACGGACGACGGTGCTGCCGTGAAGAAGCGGCTGCTCTGGGATGGCGAATTTCAGAAAATCGCTGCTGGTAGCAACGAAGAAACGAATATTGCTGGCGGTGCTGACCCTGGTACAACCGGGGGACATAGTGACACCGTAGGCAGGCGGATGATTTCCAACATCGGAGTTGAGGACGGTTGCGGGGTTATGCGGCAATGGCTACAAGACCAGAGCTATCGCTACGATGCTGGTAACCATACTCATTCTGTAACTGTCACGTACAAGGCCAGCGCAACCGGTTCGCCTGTCTACAAAGACCAGGCTGAGACGAATTTTAATGGTGTAACTGGCTCAGGAGCGGATGAAACAGTTAATACTTCAAGCGTTGACCCCGATCCTGCTTGGGCGCATCAAAACCTCGCTGGCGCTAAGGGTAGTCTTTACAGGCAGGGCACATACGGGGATGTGAAGCTGCGGGCGGGTGCGGATTGGAATGACGGGACGGATTCCGGGTCTCGGGCTCGGTATGCGGATGGCTACCGTTGGTCTGCGAATGCGGCTATCGGTGGCCGCTTCGCTTCGGAGCCGCGATAAGTAATGAGAAAAAGATAAAACGAAGAACGCGAAACGCGCGATTTATTTTTGGGCTGATAGGTCTGTGGCTGCTGGCAGGTGCGAATTGGAATAACGGGACGAATTCCGGGTCTCAGGCTCGGAATGCGAATAACTACCGTTGGAATACGAATACGAATATCGGTAGCCGCTTCACTTCGGATACAGGACTGTGAGCTAACTCCTGGCTGGACTTATTGGCCTTGTCGAAAGGCAAAATACAAAACGGAGGGGCTGGAGGGCTAGTAGCGATTGCGAAAGTCATCCAGCCTATTATCATGAAGCGTCATGGAAATTTATACGCCAAAATAGCGAATATTGATAATATTCGTATAGCATATTTGAAGGCTAGAAAAGGTAAGGGCTGGCAGCGCACTATAAAGCGGTTCGATGTCAACCTAAATGCGAATCTTGAGGCAATATATAGAATGCTTGCAGACAGAAAATTCAATACATCGCCATATAAAACAAAAATAATAAATGAGCCGAAACGGCGCGAGATATTTATTCTACCATTCGCTCCTGACAGGATTGTGCAGCACGCATTGATGAACGTCGTTGAGCCGATATGGGAAGGCCTATTTATCCACGATTCTTATGCCTGTAGAGTTGGCAAAGGCATACATGCAGGAAGCAGGCGCACGATGGAGTTCGTGAGGAGAAACAGATATTGCCTGCAATGCGATGTATCAAAATTCTACCCGTCAATAGACCACGATACCCTATTTTCCATAATTCAGAACAAGATAAAGTGTAGCGACACGCTGGCGATGATAAAAAATATTGTTTACAGCACTGAAGGGCCGAGAAATGTTCCCATAGGAAATTATACCAGCCAGTGGTTTGGCAACCTGTATTTGAACGAGCTTGATAGTTTTGTCAAGCAGAAATGCCAAATCAAGGATTACATTCGATATTGTGATGATTTTCTCCTGTTCCATGACGATAAGCGGCATTTGCATGAAATTAAAGATGAACTGAAGGCCTTCGTGGATGCAAGGCTCAGTCTGAGGCTAAGGAAAGATAGTATATTCCCTGTAAGCCAGGGGGTGGACTTTCTTGGATACCGGCATTTTAGAGGATATATCTTGCTGAGGAAAAGCACCGCTAAGCGCGTGATAAAGCGGCTGAGGAAAATGCCGGAAATGCTTGCATCCGGTAGGCTTTCTAAGGATAGGGCCAGGGCGTCACTTGCATCGACTAGGGGCTGGCTAAGATGGGCAAATGCGCACAATCTGTCATTGAGCCTGGAGATGGATAAATTGATGGAGCTGTGCGATGCAGCCTAAGAAATTTGGCGATTTCGCCGACGAACCGCCGTTGCTGGAAGGTGAAAAACTAAAAATTGAGCAACTTATAAATAAGGAGATATTGGTTTTAGGGTATCGAATTGCTGATAGCAAGTATAACGGCGAAAGTCCAAAGAAATACCTGACAATACAATTAAGCATGGAGGACTCCAAACATATTGTTTTCACAGGCTCAAAAGTGCTTCGAGACCAGATAGAGAAATATAGCAAGGAGATACCCTTCTTTGCTACGATTAAAAAGGTGGATAAATATTACACTTTTACATAAGGAGATATGCCATGAAGAGATTTCTTTTTATAATTGTGCTTCTGACTATTTGTTTCGTTTCTTTCCCCGGCGACGCGGCTAACGGCGGCGATAATATATACAGATTCTATATATCCCGCGCCGCTGCGAGGTTGCTGGATAATATTTATGACGGTATAGAGTTGGAGGTAACATGTGAAAGAACATCGGTAGATGGAAGGACGGGTGATGCCAAGATAAATTGGTATATTCAGAAAGATGAATTTTCGACATGGCCACCAAGTAAGCCAGAACTTAAAACAAAGATATTTGCATACCTGAAAGACAAAATAGGAAACAAGCGGCGCTTGGACAGGATGATTGAGGAGGCCAATAAGCCTGTAATTAGCCATGAGGATATTCCCGCTCTGCTGAAGTGGGAGTTTACTATTACTCAATAGCGGCGGCGTCAACAGATACGAAAGCGGCGGGATATTGGCCGTTATACCCACAACCATTGAATTAGGGGCATTCCCTATAAAAAAACTAAACTTATAGGGGGTGTCAAGAAATGTCGGAGGCAGAAACAAAACATAAACCAGTGGCGGAGGACACATTGAATGGTGATGCTGCTATGCCAGAAGATTACGTTACTAGACAAACATGCACAGCTAATTTCAACAGAGTTATAGAGAAGATTAAAGATCTTAAAGACTCGGTAGATAGAAGCTTGGACAAAATGGATGAATTCGAGAAACGTATTAGTAATACCGAAACCGATGTAGCCGTAATCAACAAAGGGATTAGAAACGGCAAGGAATCAGACGACAAAGAAGCCAAAGGTAAATACGACAGACGCACATTCCAATTTAGTTTATGGCGGATAATATTGATGGTAGTGGGTATAATACTGGCATCAAATATACCAGATATTATAAAGTATATCGTACGGTTATAGGAGGATACATGGGCGAAATCGTTGACAGGAAAAATATATTGACTATATCAAAGGCATACAAGGAGACAGGACATCGCTTTGTCACTACCTGCGGGTGCTTTGATATACTACACATAGGCCACAAGAGATTTCTTGAGGCGTGTGCAGCACAAGGCGATGTGTTGGTTGTATTAGTCAACAGCGATAGGTCAGTCCGTGCGCTGAAGGGCGCAGGTAGACCGTGTGTGCCGGAAGAAGAACGTGCGGAGATTCTATCCGCCTTTAGTTGTGTTGACTATGTATGTATATATGATGAAGATACGCCTGATGAAATATTAAAGATTATAGACCCCGACGTGCATTGCAAAGGCAATGAATACAAGTTGGAGGACGTTGGTGAACGCCATGTAGTTCGTCATGTAGAACTTATCCCCATTGACAAACTTAATTCTACCACAAAGATTATCAATCAAATTCTTGTGAACAACGGCACTATTGATGTCGAACAGCTACGCAATTCCCCAGACGTAGTAGTTGACGACAACCACGATTGGGGATTTGAACTCCGCCTTATTAACAACGATTTATACACCGGCAAGTTTTTGGTCTACACTAATAACACCCATGCAGGTAGCTGTCATTACCACGCAAAAAAGACAGAGACATTCAAGATTATTTCTGGTGAAGTTCTAGTATATAAAGAACCTAATGTTCAGCGAATATTCAAGCACGGAGAGGAAATCTTAATACCGCGTGAGTACCGCCACCAGATGCGCGCCGTTACTCCCCGCGCTGTCATCATGGAAGTTAGCACCCACCACGACGATAGCGACACCTACAGAGTTGAGTCTATTCTATAGCACCATCGTCGTAGTTAGGTGGTAAATCGTGCCGTGTTCTTTACCGTCAGTTCTCAGATTGGACATGAGAACTACTCCATAAGCAACAATCCTTCCGTATTTGACCTGTAAGGCGTTTTCTTTGCACAAAAAACTAAATGCCGAATAAAGTGGCGCAAAAGTTATTTGTTCTTGACCTTGCCCATGTCTCGCCCCTACGATTTTACGCCAGCCCTACCTTCTGCATCGTGTTTGAGAATTATATCCGCCGCAGTAGACAGGTTAGCCGAAATAATCAGCGGTTTGCCAGTGTAATCATGTATAGGTCTATCGCCTACATAGATTAAATTGGTGATGTCTGTGCGTTCTCCCGCTTGAATGTCAGTCAACGAGTCTCCTATCATCCAGCACAAACTACGATCTAGCTGATAACCCATGATTTTTTTCCATAGCATACCGGGCGCAGGCTTGCGACATCCACAATTTATGTCAGGATGATGTGGACAGAACTGATAGTCCTGTATCTTTATCTTCTGTTGCTCCAACAGATATACCATAAAACCAAAGGTCACTTCCATCTCGGTCAACGTACAGAATCCACGCCCTATACACGATTGGTTGCTGACTATAATCAATTTGTAATCTGTTGACTGTAGTTTGTATAACCCCTCGATAGCCTCTGGCAAAAGCACCACGTCTTTAGGGTGCATGGTATATGCTTCTGGCACATCAGCCTCCAGTGCTACACTACCATCCTTAATAGCTGGAGGCAGGTCTAAAATTACGCCGTTCATATCCAGAAAAATAGCTTTACCTAACTCAAACTTTAGTTTCATACGTCACCTCCTATGTTTGTACTCTTGTATCAGATTGGCTATACTATACGGCATTGTGGGTTGCTCCTCTACATGCTGATTTGGCAATGATTCTTTGTATCGCAGCCACCGTGCTACCATTTTAGTAGGATAGCTCATGTGTTTCATGCGGTGATTGTCTCGCCACCTTTGGATTAGCTTCAACCACAATTTAGCCATGCGTCACCTCCTGTGTTGCATATTTCTTTAGCCTTCGTGTTACAAAATAATTGGTGATTAGACCTCCTGCAAGAAACAAAATAGCAAGCATTCCAAATACCCCAACAGATTTCATTTCGCCAATAAAATAACACACTATACTCCCGATCAAAAGTGGCAACCCTATCATGAATAAGACCATGCTTAAATCAAGATCATTTTTGGCTAGTACCATTTTCCCTAACGGAACATGAAAAGTTCTGATACGCCACAGAGGGATACGGGATAAAATCCAACAAATAGACAGGTATATCCCGCATATCACTAGGATACAGATAATGCCACCAATTACTTTTATTATAATCAACGCACCGCTCAATATATCATCCATCTTCCACCTCCTAAGTCCACATAGTAACCTCGTATTGGTTAGATACGTCTTGTATTTTGCAGAGTCCTTTGTCGAATTCAGAGACGCCTTCCATTATCTGCCATATCGTGCCATCGTGCTTGACATATAAGTCAAGTATATCTGCCTCTTGCGGTGTCAAGTCACGTCGATACTTGTAGCTAAAGAACGAAGCATTCTTATATGGCTCCATCTTAACCTCCTATGTGTCCAAATGGGTGCGTACCGCCACCTATGTTCTCGAACAAATACAATATGCGCCCATCATTAAAGATAAGATTACAAATATATTCAAGGGAATCATCCCCTTGTATGATTTCCCCCATTTGCGCCGTTATAAATTTCCGCATACCAGTGTGTTTATATGGCAAACTCTGATATACTACACCAGTTATGTAAATATCATCACCCGCAACTCTAGCAGAAGTTATCTCTACTCCGCCGCAAGGCATTTCCAACTCAAAGGCTTTTGCGAGTGGACAGCTAAATTCCTCAATGTGCCTACCTCGCTCTCCCCAAATTCTCATCTTAACCCCCATTTCTACTGGTAAGCCCACCTAAATTTTCTTTTTTATTTTTTTCAGCTACCGTTTTTGTATCTCCACTATTATCATGGGTGGGTCTTTGAGTCGTCCAACAATACGTAATACCAAAATGCCAAAAGAAAACTCCGATAACGTGGGCATCTTTCCCGCTACCTAGATAGCCATAATTACGATATATCTTAAAATCCCTCATAAACACCGATGATATGCGATGACGCATAAACAATATAATCACCCCCATTTCTACTGGTAAGCCCACCCTCATATCTACGGGTAAGGTTCGGTCATAGTGTCCAATATGGTCACGTACAATTATCATGCAAAAATGAATGACAACGCCCACATAATAATACAACATCACTAAATATATTCTCTTCCCCGTACCTGTCGTAGTGTACATGGTGCAATTCCAAACATTTGTCACATCCACATACATAGCATCTGGGATCATCGTCTAATAGCATGTGCTTTAATACCACTTGGTGTTTTCTTTCTTTATTGTTTAGCTTCCTTGCAGGTCTTGGGGCGGTGGGGATTAGCATTTTAATAAGCCTTAGTTGTCCATGTGTTAATGATCCTATCTTCGGACAACTTACATCAACGGCAAGCTTCATCATGGACTTATCACCGCTTGTGTTCCAAACAAAATCCGCACTACGCAACTCTCGTATCGCACGAATCGTGCTAGAGTGTGGCAAACATGAGATTGATTCCATTTGGTCATGTGAAATAGTAAAGGTATCGTCATGGCTTGGGTTCTCCCGATGATATACCCATAGTGAAATCAACAGAACTTTTGCTATGTTGGTAAGTTTGTTATATTTATTTGAGTTAAGTATTTGACATGGGATACAAATATTCTCTTCCATTTCTTCACCTCTGGTGTTGTAAGGTGGTGATGGTCGCGAACACCATGACTACGGGAATAGCCAACACGACCACCACAATAGTTTTAGTGATGCAGACAGGTCATGACTCCGTGTCTACACTACAATTATACTACACTACCAGAGGTAAAGTAAAGCATTATATCTTGCGTCCACGACCTGTCTTGCTGGTAGTCTTGCAACCACCACGTCCACGATTCAATCGCTTGCCTCCCCCTGAATCGTCGTGCTTGGGTACACCTTTCTTGGTTTTCTTAGTCTTTCTTCTGGTCATTGCTATCCCTCCTACGTTGGTTATGACGTACATCATTCGTGGGGTACGTTATCCATCCTCTCCTTTTAACTGAGCCAGAGCTTTGACTGAAAACTCCACCTCCGTAAACACCTTTATTCGCCAATCTCCATGCCGGATAGCTAATTCGCTTACTTGTTCCTCTATTTCTTTCTCAGACGAAGACTCCAGTTCGAGCCTCCACTCCTTTGCTCCGATACGGTCACCGACATTTCTCATCACGAAATACATTTTATAAGCCATCCCGCCCCTCCTCTCTCAGTATTATCTCCACTGCCTCAAGAAATCCAGACACTTCGTAATCTGCGCTCGTCTTTGGTCTGCGATCCCACGAATGTTTCTTAGCTATCTCAGGATCGCCATTCACCGCTATGTGAAACTCCGTCTCAGGATACCACAGGTGGATTGTCTTGCACCCCGTAGCTGCGCCTGCCTCGATGTCTGTCGGCAGATCGCCAATCATCCAGTATTCAACCTCGTCTACCGCCAGCATGTTCTGTATATTTTGTTGCCACTTAATCAACTCGGTCTTTCCAATTACGGCATCGCCAAAGACAACGCCAATATCTACCATGCTACTGAGAGCGGCATCAACCCTGTATAGAATTGCGTCATGAATAGCAACAAGCTCCTCTTTGGTTATCACCCCCTTTGGTACACAGTTCTGCGTGGTTACACAGAATACAGGAACAGCCGCATCTCTAAGCCGCTTCAATCCCTCAAGTACGCCGGTAAAAAACTGCACCTGATTTGGTGCAGTAATGTACCAATAGCCCTGATAACCAGTGCGTATCAAGGTGTCGTCTCTGTCTACGAATACAACCTTCTGCTTCACGTCACACCTCCTTTCATGGCAACAAACACAATGCAATGTGGACTTTCCCTACGCCGATATGTAATACAGCATAGTGGAGTCTTATCTCGAAGAAAGACTCTCCGTATCCTATCGCCATAGCCAATCTCCAAAAGATAACTTCCATTGCATTTGTGCCACGATAAGGCGCATATAATCGCCGTAGGCTAATCATCTTATCCCTCCTCTCATTCCTACATAGCGGTGCGGATTCTTATAATCCTTGCCACCGCTTTATTTTGAAAATCCCATCTCACACCTCCCTGCTTACCAGCTATTATAAAACCGAATTGTTTTGACATGCTTGGGTATTGCCTTTACATCTATTTCATACCCCTCGGATTCAATACCTCCCCATTCTCGGCAATGTTCCTCTAAGTCAATAACCACACCAGAGGCATCCGGCTCTTCACCATCGAAGAACGCGTCTACCTCGTCTGGTATTTCTAGGTTTGCCGCTACACAAGTATCGTATACCGCCTTCATCTTTTTCCATTCTTCATCTGGCGGCACTATCCCTCTTACAAATGTTGACATTGACATCTACATCACCTCCCCGCACAGTTCGTCCACCGTGCAATGCGCTATGCCTTCCTTCTGCACTACTATTGCGCCTGCTTTGTTCGCTAGTTCTGCTGCTGACCGCACATCTTCGGTACGCAAATATTCCATTGTGAAAACGGATAATACCGTATCTCCTGCGCCAGGCGTTTCCACAGCTTTTACATTGTGTCCATCTAAGGAATAGACCTGCCCTGCTGAATAAACATCAAGCCCGGATGAACCATGAGTTATTATTCTAGCCTTGCTTGAACGTAGAACATCTTTTAGCACCCCACCCCTAGAGTTAAATTCTTCCCCATTACATTGAAAGACCGTACAGCCAAAGAAATGACTGACATCCTTCGCTTTGGAATTGACAAACGTAGGCACATCAAACTCATTGCACACCTTTATTATCGCTTCCGCCTGATGTGGCTGTAATACGCCCTTGTTGTAGTCAGACAGGACAACAGCGTCATATTTGCGAACATCATCCATAAAACAACCAAGCAGTTCTTCGTCCGCTGACTGAGATGTTGACGTGCTTTCGCAATCTACCCTTACAATGTGACACCCATTCCCAATTATTCTTAATTTGTGTGGTGTATTGTACCTCCCGTCTTGGTGATAATGGCCGACTATGCCTTTGTTATGACATTCTACCATTATATCTTTTGCGGCTTTGTCATATCCGCCTACGGTATGAAACCACACATGCGCCCCAAGTCTGCGTAACTGCACAGCAACATTCCCTGCGCCACCAAGATTGATAACCTTCTCAGGATTCTCTACCACTGGAACAGGTGCTTCGGGGTTAATCCGTGTCACGCTACCACGCCACCACTCGTCTTGTATGAAGTCACCAACAACAGCTATCTTCAGCTTGCTATACGCCTCCCGTAGTACATCAGCTTTCATATTATCCTCCTAAAATGGGATGTCACTTTCACCTTCCGGCTTATCATCCCATGTAACCGGACAGGTAAAGCTACGGCAGTTGAATAGCTCTGCCGCTATGGTAGTGATGGCATTGCAAACAATACTAGCATCAATCTTATCTTGTCTCATCTTGCACGTATTAACGTATTCCCAAAAACAATTGTCTGCATCCACCAAACACAACTTCATCATCTCTACATCCTTCATTTCTCTACCTCCCCTGTGCATACCAGTTCGCCACGCTTGCAGGTGCGTGTGACTTTCACTGAACGAAATTTTCTCGACCTGATTATTTCCAGTTCCAGTTTTTGTAACTCATATATCTTTTCCGCATCAGACATTTTCTCTATTGCTAATTTCGCATCGTTTCTCTCATCTTCTTCCGTCTGTCCTCTCATTATTCTTCCTCCTCCCTGTTGCAGCTATTCCTATCACCACCAACACCAGACCAGCCTGCCATGATAATAGCAGGTTAATTATGTGGTTCATGCTCACGCTCCTATAGTAATACTAACATCCACGCGGACTTACAGAGCGGGCATTTGCCCTCCCATATATCGTTCACGTCCGATGTTAGCTCCATCAGATGTCCACAAGAACACCTGAACTCCATTGTATCCTTTTCAACAGCTACCGCCATCTTCGTCACGCTCCTTTTGTTCACTTTCTACCAAGATTAGCTTCCATTTATTGCCACAATAATCACATACACCTGCCCATGTATTTTCATCATTAGCTGGTTCAAGTTCTGCACCGTTAAGACAGGTACAATCAATACAAATCTTATTATCCTCTAGCCACTCTATGTCATCGAGTCCCTCTTTCCACGTCAGCCTCATCTTACCACCTCCTTCGTTAAGCTAAACTCTGGTTGTTCCTGCTCGCCGCGTATCACATGCCCAAACGCTTTCCATGATAGCTTCCGCGCCATCGTCTCAAAATTCTTTGTGCGGTTTTTCTCAGTCCGTGATTTTTGCCTGCGTTTAGCATTACGACGCACACGACCACGCTCGTCTATAATACCTACCCATTTGGGAAGCATGGATGTGTCAACGCAGTCTGAGACGATGTAATACAGGAAATCATAATCATAACTAATCTTAAATTTCCAGAGCTTGGAACCAATAACCAGACCATCTTCCATTACATAAGGCTTAACACCGCGCCAACCTCGCGGCTTGAAGTCGGAACGCAAATCAGAAGTAGTATCTTTAGCTTCAACGATATAAACACCGCCGTCTGCCTTCATTCCTACTGCATCAGGTATACCGCAGAAATGCCATTGAACCTCTGTGGCAAATACGACACAGCCTGTTTTTTGCACCCACCGCAAGGCTACTTGCTTTAGTAGCTTATGCTTGTGGTTCTCCATTAAGCACCCCCTCTCTGTATAATTTCTGCTTTGATGTTATCTATCTTGCGTTGCCACTTTCTGTTGTAGCTGTAACGACCTGAGAAACTTTAGCCCCGTTAGGTATCGTGCATCAGTGCATCGCTTCTTTTGGTGGTGATCTTCAAGTCGCTCTACTAGCTTGTCGATTGTTATGCCCCCTTTCACCGCATGTTCGGCAAGCACAGATTTTACATGGGTGTTCCACTCTACCTTGCGTTGTTCCTCTATCTGCTCACGCTTGAACCCCCTTGCCTTCTGCCTGAACATCGAGCCTAAGTTCAATAGTTGCAACTTCTGTTTCTCCCGCTCCGCATTTTCCGCCAAGCACTGCTTCATTACCGCCAATGCCGCAGGATAGCCCTTGTTTTCCCCAAAAGTATAAATAGCATCTTCGTTAAATTTCTTGTGCTTGAAAGTTAATTGTGCTATTTCTTGCCTTGCTTTTCTCTCTGCATCGTTCATGTTTGCCCCCTTATTGTTACACTTTTGCACCTAATTATTGTTACACTTTTGCTACCAATTGCATGAAATCACCATGAATTAGTTACACTTTTGCTACTAATTTCGGGTGCATTTTTGCTACTAATTATTCGATTCCTTGGTTACACTTTTGCTACTCTTATTAATATTATTACCATAGGGGTGTCCTTCGCCAGTTAGCCATTCAAGGTTAGGTTTATATTTAGAAGGTATATGCTTGCCCCCTTTATCAATAATTATAAACCCTGCGTTATCTAGTTGCTTGAGGCAAGCACTGATTCGCCTGTTATCATACCCCGTTATCTCTTTAATCTCTTCGTATGTAAACGGATAGTAGTCCTTTATTTTTCCGTTCATGCGCGTAAACTTGGTTAGCAAAACAACATACAACCATCTAGCATGTGTTGATAATTTGTTTAGCTCTGGAGATTGCGTAGTATAGTGCGGAATTGCAGTAAACGGGGCTTGTAGCTTCTCATAGTAATCGACCCTGCTTTTCCTCTTAGCCATGACTACCACCGCCTAACGGTAGCTCTGGCTGTGTTAGCTCAATCTTGATACGCTCTTTCGATATGTCGCAATATTCCTCTGATATATCTATCCCTATATACCGGCGACCTGTTTTGATACTGGCAACAGGCGTTGTTCCACTACCAACGAATGGGTCTAATACAATCTCGTCTGGGTATGAATATAATTTTATTATTCGCGCCGGAATTTGGATTGGGAAAGGGGCAACATGCCCAATAGCAGATGCCTTTTCAGGTGCTATAGACCATACGCTGTTTCGCCATGATTTGAACTCAAATGGTGTCAAGTAATATCCGCTGCGCTTCTCTCTTTTACCGTATTTTCTTAATACAATAATATACTCATGTTGATCAGCCAGTGCGGGATCAGATGGGTTACAATAACTGCCCCATGCCGTGCCAATCTGCCCGTAGCCTTTATGCCAGATTATTTCCCCAAGCGGTTCGCATTTCCCAACAGACCATTCATATATTTTAGCTACATTTGTTAGGTACGGTCGACGTTTTGTGTTTGCCATATTAATTATTAGCTTACACCCGGGCTTGAGGATTCTTAATGCCTCATTCCACACTTGCCATAGATATTCATGGGCTTTATGGAAATTCTGTGGATGCCAGAGTTCCTCCCAAAACCTAATTACACCGGGATAAGGTGGACTTGTAACAACCAAATCCACAGACTCATCTGGCATTTGCGGCATAACCTCAAGGTTATCACCACATATAATTTTATTCTCAAAATCTTCTGGAAATTTTAGGTCGGTATTCATAATAACCTCCGGTGAATGAGGTAGGGCGGCGTTTCACCGAGCGATACGGGATCGCCACACCGCCCACCAAGTTTGTCTGCGTCGCGGTAAGCCAGTGTACGGCTGGCTTACTATCATTATATCACAACCCCCTGTAAAGTCAAGGCTTTTGTGCTAGGCGATACCACGGTGAAAAATCTCCGAGTGTTCGGCTTTTTGCTATCTTTTTCTCTGCCAATCCACGTCGCACCAACGCATCCAAAGTAGCATTGCTTTCGTTTAGTAACCACTGCATCTGCCATCCAATCTCTAGCTTCCCCAACGCTCTTTCCATTGCCGGTGATAGTTTCATTTATCTCCTTTACTTGAAATCTTCTTCCTTCCAACCGCTGTTTATCTCAATTATATCTTTCATGCGGGTAGTTGCGTTATCGGCTATGCGTTTATAATTCTTTACCTCCATTTCCAAGACGCTTATTGCGTTTTCGTATAACGCAATTAACTTCGTTGAGTTATCATTAACTCTGCTTTCAAAGTAGTGCAGAACCAACAGCAGGACTATTATAATAATCAACATCACTATTATACATATCAGTGTTGCTTCAAATGGGTTAAGCATGTCGCCTCCTTTGTGTGTATTACATCGCTACGTCCTCCAACAACGTAACAACAGTACGCCATGATCGCACATGGATACCCTACAAAGCACACGATCATAGCCGCTATACCATACAGGTGTTCATACCATGTCATATCAACGCCTCCTTTCTTTGTGCTTGTCTTTCTCATACGATAGCCATATACTACCAAGAGAGAAGCACATAATAAACAATACGAATATGGTAGCCGCAACTGTTTTCATTATTCCTCCTTGTCGCTGAGTTCTTTGGCTATGATAATCAGTTCGGTGGTGATAGACTCCGTAGCTCTGGACAGTACCATGATGCGCCTGATAATCTCCGCATAGGTAGCCTTATGCCCTATTGCCTCCAGCATTAAGCCAACATCAGGGAAGCCATAGCCTGTCTCTAGCGTCTTCACACCTGCGTTGCTACCGTATGTCTTTAGTAGGTTGAAGAATCCGTTCTGCCCTACGCCTTTATTAGCACTACGCACCAACGCCGCTACGCCTGCCATGTTAGCACATGCCTGACTCGTACCCTCTGCTACGGTAAACCTGTGGCGCATCCAGAAGGTAACTGGCTGTGCGCTACCCGGTGCAACGGCGGTTATGTTTTCTCCGTAGTCAGACATGCCCCACCGTGCGCCAGTAGGGTTAGTACCACCTATTGCCAGTGCGCCACTGGATTCCGCAGGGTACATCATTGACGCCTTGCCACGATTGCCTGATGCCGCCAGTACAATACAGCCCTTGCTGATGGCGTATGCTATAGCGTCCACTACGGCTGTTGACTGGTATGAATAGCCAACACAGATAGTTATAACATCAGCCTTCATGTCAGCGGCACGTTCTATGCCGTCTGCTAATCTCGATGCAGGGCAATTACCGTATCTATCTATGACAACAATAGGCATTAACATAGCATCAGGAGCAACGCCTACCATGCCAAAGCCGTCGCACTCAGCAGCTATCGTGCCTGCTAAGTATGTTCCATGCCTGTATTTATCACGCGTAATGGCGTTGTTATCTACGAAATTCCAGCCCGGCACAATCTTTGGGTGCTGACCTGACGTTATATCACGCGTCACTACGTCATACAAGCGGTCGTTGTAGGCATCGCTGTTGGCACTGGACAATGGAACATTGCCAGACCAGCCTAAATCTTTATGAGAGCCGTCAACCCCACTATCTACTACAGCCACGACCACGCCTGCGCCCGTGGAATAACGCCAAGCGGCAGGTACGTTTAACAACTTTAGATTCCAACATGAACCGAACATCTCATCCGTAATCTTCGCCGCATCAGCCATTATCATCCTCCCTCTTGGCGTCTTGCGCCTTGATTATATCATCCAACTCTTGCCGTGTCTTAAAGATACCCTCCTTTGCAAGTTCAACGAGTGGTTTAACCATCCGCCTAGCGTCCAGGTATGCAGTTGCCATGCCGTGATAATATCTTTCCTTCCTCGACCCTGCTACAACCATGTCTTCCATTCGACCGTGGCTGTAGTCAATTTCGTCACTAAGCCTCGTCATGATATTCTTGACTAGCAAGGATATATCTTTCTTCACGACTACATCTTTCTCACACGCTGCACATGAGGTTAGAAATAGTCCCTCGCGTCCCAACTTGTCCTTAGTAGCCAGTGATAAGCGTATAAATGCCGCACTGTCTACTTCAAGTTCCACGACATATTTCCCTTCATCCTCTTGAAAACTTATCTTAAACCACTGGTCATCAGCCATTAGCCACCGTACCCCCTTTCTCATCCTGTATCTTGATTTCGTCAGCTAAATTCTGACGACACTTGAAGATACCCTTCTTCTTATATTTTAATCGCAGGTCAGCCATCCGCTTGTGCCATAGCACGACCTCCTCTAAGTCGAAGCGCAACCGTCCACCGATGTATGTGTGTGGCATACCTTCTTTCACCCAATTTCTGATAGTGTTCCTATGCACTTGCATCATCAACGCAAGCCACGTTGTATCCAATACTTTAGGATTATCTAGCTTCTTGAATTTTGCCATGCTGTACCTCCTCATTCTGGTGGGTTATGGGTCTTACCTGTGCCAAACAAATCTTCCTTCGGTTCGGCAGGAACAGCCTTAGACCACTCTTCGTATGACGCTTTCATGTTTTCCATAGTGGATTCATCATTCAACGCACGATTGACATTCAATGTACGCTGACCTGTTGTGCCAAAGCTGGATTGCAGGAAGCTAACTAACTCCTTGCTATCAATGCCCATTTTGGTAGCCAATTGCCCTACCATGCCATCGTATTGCTTCTTGACTTCGGGTGCGATTACTTCTGCTTTTGGCGTAGCTTTCTTTGCTGGCTTGGGACGCGCTGATTTGTTGTACCCCATTTCTTTAGTACGCTTGGGGTCAAATGACTTACCTCCTGTGCGGTAGTCGTCCATCCACTTCTGCATCAGGTCTTTTGGCAACAACGCCAGTATCACATTACGCATAGCCTTTGATTCTGCTATACTCATGGCGTGTTCTTTCTCGATTACGCCGCCGCGTGTAGCCAACATCAGTTTTTCCCCATACCATCTACCTATAGTTATATTTGTGTGATGGTCGTGGGCTTCTGCATAGGCCATCCAAATCAACTCTCCGCCTTCTTCTTTCAATTCAGGACACTTGTCAACAGTAACAGACATCTGCCCATACGCGCGCATTGCCACAAGTGCGCCCTGATAACCAACGCCAGTGACATGAACATGCTTCTTCCCTTTCTTGCGGTACGAACATCCTTTCCCATAGTTCATGACATCGCACAAATGCCCCCAGTCTACTTTGCCATTCTCGGACGCAAAGGGCTTGTTATAGATCACCGACGCATCATAATGTCCTGACAACTGGTCGGTAATTTCCTTCGTCAAGTCACGATCCAAGATGCGGAAGACAACCGCCTTCTCAGTAGCATCCATATCTATTTTTTCTATTAAATCGTCAAGGATGCTGTCCTTCTGTTCTACTACCATTCCTTTGACCACCGCTGCTTCTACCTTATCTTTCTCTTGCTTCTCAGCCATGTTATTCCTCCTTCTTAAATCCTTTCACTACCAAACATTTTACACACTGCCGGTAGCATTTGTTGCGAAAATACCTATTCTTCCATTCGTGTTCTTCGTTGTTCAGAGTACAGTCGGACACTGTTGAGTATGTGGTGTTCGCCATCCAACGGAACTTCTTTCCACACATTAAACACTTGGCGACCGCTCCCCCTAATAGCTCGTACTTTGTTTCCCCACAGTACGGACATACGATCTTAGCCGTCATCGAGTGTTCTATCATGCCACTACCTCCAAATACAGCATGTGGACGCTTGACATGCTTCCATCGGACATTTCTACTACCAGCCAAGTACAAGGCTTCCCCTCTTTGACAATCGTGCCTACTTGGTCATAGTATTTAGACCACTTATTCAGGATTTTCACCTTGTCTCCTGCTTTCATCCTGCACCTCCCTTAATGATACTCTGGAATAAAGCATCCCAAAGTCACAACTGCGGTCGGTTTGACGCTGTGCAAACTCATATATATTTCACGCTTTTTGAGTTTAGCACCACGCAAATGCCAACACTGCTTGGCATACTGACCGTTGTAGTGATTCATCCTGCACCCGCGACAGAACAATTGTTTGTCGCTGTCTGCTACCTTGCGCCGCTTATCCTTTTCCCATACAGCTATTACATCGTCTTTGTTTCTCACAGCCCCCACCTCCATATAAGAATCGCTATCGTTACAGCTACCACTATTGTTGATATTGCGTCCATCATGCCCTCCTATCGTGTTATATGTGGGTCAACCATTACTGTCTGCCGCTCATGCTGACAATCTAATACTCGCTCTGCCTTTTGTTTCCACGGCGGTTTCTGCCATAGCCCCACTTTCTTTTTCCATACCACGCGTGCTGTCTTGAGATGCCAGCACTCCTTGATGCCATGTGGATTGTTGCCGTTGTAGAAGTTCTCGGTACACTTGACGCAGTATTTACGCCGCTTATCATAGTTCTTCACATCATACCTCCATCGTTAGTTGTGCCGTCTCTGCCGCTATCCTCTGTCTCGCTATCTCATAGTATTATTCGTCATCAACTGGTGAATATACCTGTAATAACTGCGGCGTCAGCGGTTTGTTGAACGTCAGCAATGTCAAATAAACTTTGCCTGTAAATAATATCTTTATTCTCTCAAGTATTGAGAATTTCCAGCAACTAGACACCGCGCCACTGTCGTCACCATGCTTATATGCTGGTAAAGTTAAATATTCGTCCTGACTTTCGGCATAGTTACAATTACTTCCCTTAAAATCTATTGGTTTCATCGGTTTTACTCCCTTCGTATTCTTTTCTTTTGTACCATTCTTTTGATCGTCCGGGGAATGGCGAATGCTCTGCAACAAGGTCAACTGGTGTTGGAAATTCAGCATCATGTCCACGTAGGATATGAATAACTCTATAGTAGGCGTCTCTTTTGCCCAATCGACGCATATTCCATAAGTCATATCCCTTTTTCCCTTTCCAGCCATCAGCCGAAGAATATTCGCCATGATATTCTTTGTTGGTTTCTTGGGCTATCAATTCGTGCAGCACATCAATCAAGCTGCCCATTATACACCTCCTGTACTCTTGTGTGTCCGTAGCTTCCCCACCGATAGCCAAAGCAGACCAGCGATACATAAGACAACCCCGCTACGCATAGCCACATCGGGCATACTTCTTTCTCTCTTTGCTATAGCCAGATGACTTTCCAACATGCCGATCTTCTTTGTAGATTCAGCATAGCGTTTTTCCACTGCGCGGCAATTAACTTTTCCGTTGCCCTTTGTATCCCGCATATACTTTGGTGCGGTAAAGTACACAGCCAAGATAGCTACTGCGGTTGCTATTAAGATTATTCGCTGACATTTATTCATCTTTCACCTCCGTTCATAACTACCGATTGCGGAAAAGATTGGCTTCCGATTACGGAAATGATAGCCTGTTTAATCTCTTCCGATTTCGGTAGTTGGTATGTTTTTATTTCTTTTGCAAACCGTTGCCGTTATTGGCTTTGTGTGACCAGTGCAAATAAAGATTAAACCTCTTGTAAAAGCCTTCGTCTATAAGAATGGTGGCTGTTGGGTCTATCTTTCCCTTTCTAGCCACGAAGGTTCTAGGTAATACTTATTGCTGTTAAGCTCTAACCCGCCATGTTTGTATTCAATAAACTCTACTGCCGCCGCTCCTGATCCATCCATCTTCTCATTCCCCTTGCTCAGCCTCCCACCTTGCCGCTTCCCGTGCTGAAACCATGCCGGTAATTACCCCGCACCGCTTATCTATACGCGAGGCAATTCCACCGACTGTTTTCAGTTCATCCAAGCCCGTTGCATCTGGATTGTCAATATGCTTCCAGATGCTATCTATGCTTTGGCATAGCTGATCTGCGAGCTTAGCCATGTCAAGCTTTAGCAATTCTTTCTCCTGCTTTATACGCTGCTCAAGTACCATCTTCTCATTCCCCTTTCAACGCTTACAGCGACACCCTCTCTTGGTAGCATGTTTCAGCATCATGCAGTATTTGTCCTCCGCAACCGCCACGTCGCCACGCTCCGACCTCCCTTTAGGCCAGTTATAGTAGTTATCTCTACAGCCAGCGCACACCGTCTCTCGAAACTCATTACGCTTCTTTAGCATCTTTGCTTTTTCTTTCTTATCCATCATACACCTCCGTTTCGTCACGCTATTTGGCGGATGTAACACGCCTATTTGGCGGACGTATAATCTATTGTTTCGTTGAAACCATAAACCCGCATGGTTGTTGGCTTTGCGGCACATAAATTAGATGTAAACCTTTGTCAGTTTCATACGTCTCTTACTCTGTAGGCTCTGGGGCTTCATGCTGTGCCATCCATGTACTTACTAATCATCTGGTAGGTAGTTCCCCTTTGCCATCTACCACCCGGTTCATAGACAACAACAAATCCATCCTTTCTTAATTCCTTAACGCCGCGCTGTACTGTTCTTAGCGGCAACCCTGATTCGTCTACGAGTTCTTTCTGTGTCCACGTTACCTTGCCTGTAGCGGTAGCACCTGTCCGTATATACCTTAATCCCATAGTCAAATAGACTATTCTGGAATAGGCTTTCAGCATACGCCATTTCTTAGATTGTAGTGTTGTTTCTGGGATAGCCACATAGTATCCATTGATCCTGTGGTCTGCCATCTTGCACCTCCGATTCATGTAAGGTGGTAGTGGCTGCGATGAATCGTGATCAACATGGCGTTAATCAGACACAGCCACCACGCATAATTTAGGTTGTTGAGGGAGCTACCCTCACCTATATTATACACCTAACACCGGAGATGTCAAGATGTTATTCCATGTATCACCCCCTAATCTTATCTATGTTAGACTGACATAGCATGATGTTACAAGCGTTATCAAGAACAGCAACCAAGTCCTCCGCGTCCAATCTTTCCAACGCTACACCCTCTAAGCACGGCAAGTCCAGAGAATATCTGCTGGCATACCCCCTGATAAACTTCTCATGTGTGTAGAGAGCGGGATTGTTCTTATTTGGTACAGTTAATTTCTTGTGACGCAGTGAAACACTGGCATCCTTATCGGAATCGCGCCTGTAGTCATTGTATGCCCCCGCGTTCCATTCCTGTTCATCATTCCAGTCTATAGGCTTCATGGCTTTGAGAAATGTACCCATGTGCCTTTGGGCATCATTCTCGCTATGGAATATCTGAACCTCTGTCACCGTAGCCATCTTCGTATGAATAAATATCCAAACCTCAATCGTCATTTTATTACCCCCTAATCTACAGTACCACCATATTTAGCGACGCAACGATCAGCGTAGCCACACCACTTGCGACTACACAGGAAATGCCCACGATTAGGCAACCACACCTCCTTTTCTATGCCGTTAGCCACAACAGCGATGAGGTTCAGAAAGTAAAGTATCATCGCTGTGTTTATGTCAACAGGGAAGCGCAATACCTCCGGCTTCTTCTTAGCCACAGCATATATTAGCTCTGCCTGTGCCGCTACGCCGCTTTCAGACCGTGAGCCTATAGAATAGCCAGTTGTTTGTATTAAATGGTCATGACGGGGTGTTTTAAGCCCCTTCCCGGTGGTCTTATTCTCTACCACTACCCCGCCGTCTGTTACGACATCAATTATGCCCGTGAATTTCCATGACTTGTTCTCTAACTCAAGGGCAAACTCACGCTCTGCACACACCGGCTGAATAGTCGGCGCAACAACAGTCTGGTACTCACGCAAAACAGCCACGCCGCTATCCTTCACCTCGCCTTTATCCTCACCATCCTGCCACAAGGTATCATGCGCCCGTATGTCATATTCTGTGCTGAATATGTCCAGCACGTCATCAACGGGCAAATCTTCGTGGCTTGCTACCTTCTGGTCGTAGTTCTTGTATGTTCCCGTATGAAAAGCATTGCCGCGTGTCATTGCGCCACTAGGCGGGACAATCAGTCCTTCACAGTACCTCCAGAAGTATTGTGCAGGACAGCGCAAATAGATATTGACACTACTGGCGGATAAATGGTCAATCTCCATTGTCATCACCTGACCTTAGAGCAGATAGAGCATCCGCCAGTCCGCACAGGAAACCAATACTTGCCTCAAACGAAGAAGCCCCTGATTGCAGTTCCCCTAATTCGTTTAGTCCTCCAGTATCGTGTCCCGGCTTAGCAAGAATCCTTTTGACTCCTTCAAGCCTTCTTATCAAACTATCTGCCTGATCAGTCAACGATTCTTTCTTGTGAATAATTCGGTTCTCTATGAACAGAATTGCCTCCGGCTTTTCCATCTTTAGCCTCCTTGCAGGATATACACCCATGCGGACACTCATGCGGTGTTATTGCCGCACATACACGACACCAGATACGCGCCGCCTTCTTTGGTCTAGGGAAGCGGTAACTTGGCTCGTCGTCATTCCCCGGCTTCTGGAATCTGCTAGGCCATAACGCAAACTCGTCGCCACGCTCACTCATTATCATCCACCTCTCGTTTCAAGAAATCTACATACCCTTTTCGTCTTTCCTCATCGGCCTGTCCAATTTTCGCCATTTGGGACATAACATTAGCATGTTCCTCGCGCAGTAGGTGAAGAAGTTCATGCAAGAATCTACCATTTAACCCCCTCACCTTGTGATTTGGTAAGTTATATCGCGTCCTCTCGGCCATATCGTTTATTTTAACTTCCCCCTGTTCCGACACGGTATATTTAATTATTAACCATCCCCTAGTATCAAGCGATCCAGCAGGCGGTACGTCTCTTAATTCTACGAGACAGTGATCTACCTCCTGCCGATACCTTATTTCCAGCCTACCCACTATCAGCTCCGAGGGAGCATCTTCTAATAGTTTGGATATTTCTCGTAGAATTTCCTCTGCTGTCATATCAATCCTCCTTTCCTAATAGTGTGTCTATCTCTGCTTCAATGTGCTTGATAACACGGTCAGCCTTCGCCATGTCGCCCCTGTATCTGGCAAAATCAGCCGCATTTCTTTCTATAAACTTTTGCCAATCACTCTTGGGCTTAATATTGTCTCGTATGAACTTAATGTCAACTCCCATCTTCCAACGCCTCCTCATGTAGTGATATAATAGTGTCTGGATATTGTACCCAATACACTATTACTTTACCCAAACTACCATACACAGCACTGCATCTGCTGAATACTATTCCCCCTTCCCCGTAATGGAGCGACCTCTTGTCGCAACAGATGACAGGTTGTCCAATTCGGAACTTATACTTTCCCTTATCGCCGCTATCTGATCCCATAGTGTAACCAACTCCTTCTTGAGAGTGTCTATGCGCTCGTTGGCATCGGCAATCTCCCTGTTCTTCTTATGACACAGATTGAACCAGTATTCCTTTCCCATTTCCAATCTGCCGATTTTCTTGGTGCGCTTCAACGCCAGCTTGCGCCACCTGTCCTTGATTGCCGTCAAGTGGTAAATATCGAACTTAATACCAGTTACTTCCCTTGCGTTGATATAGCTATCCTGCGCCAGTTTTTGATTTTTGCGCTTCAATATAGTTATCTCGTCAGCCATTTCCTTATCTGCCATGCTGAAAGACGCATCGTGGAACTCGTCTAGCGCACGCTTGAGACGTGCGTTCTTGTTGCGTTCCATGCACAAATCTTGTGCCACGTCTCGGACTTCTGAGTCAGATTCCACCGCCTTATTCATCCAGTGGTAGACATTAGCCTTCTGCTTGCGTAGCTCGTCGTCTAGCTCCTGTATCTTGCCTAGAGCATGATCGTATACCCTACGGGTTACGGGGTCATGCCTTGTTATGATTCTTCTCATCACTAACCTCCCTCATACAACTACTGCATATAACCTGTTGATGCCATACCCATAAATCGCTGATCTCGCACACCTCTCCGCATAGATCACACACTGCCGTCATTCTCCTCTCCTTTCCATAAAAGTTTTGCATACCTCTTTAATATCACGCCTACTTTGCCACCGCCAGCGTCTATCCTCCATGCCGGTATGTTCTTGCCAACCACGTCATCGCCACGTACCCAACCATAATAAGCACACCCTTCGCTCTGTATGAAATCGCCAACCTCTATCATGCTGTCAACCTCCTGTCATGCCAATGTCCGACACTTTATGGTCGCACCTTACGCATTATGTCTAACCGACGGCGCGCACGTCCTAGCTGTTGCCTGTAATACCACACACTGCCGCCATCACTACCCCTCCTCGCAACCACTAATTTATTTGTCATACCGCTTATGCCAGTTGTCAGTGATTTGACCATTTCTTTCTCGCGCTCTGTCATGTTATCTGCACCGCCCTTTTGATATGCGTACCTATAACTGTCTGCGCTATGTCCACATCTGTTTCTTTCACCATCAGCCAGTTTTGCCTCTCTGATAATATCAGCCTGAAAGATACCCCTCGTTTTCTTAGGGGCTTATTCACTGCCCGTATCTCGTCGCGTTGTAGACAGAAATGCCAGACATATCCCGCCGCCCTATGCTTATCAAGCTTACTCATCAAACCAGTGAGTTCCTCTAACCACGTTGTCATCTTCTCCGCTCCTTGTGTAAGTTTTGGCTGCTCTTCATAGCCGCCCCACCACGGAACGGCGACGCCCCGAAGGGCGTTTCGCTTTATTCGTTGAGTGTTTCAAGGGCTTGCATGAGATCGTGGATAGGGTCGCTATCCGCCTTTATCTCATATATCCAATATGTCTTTCCCCCGCGTGTGACCGATTTGCGTTTACGCAAACCGGACGTGATAGCACAGGCCGCGCTGTATAGCCTGTCGATTTTGTTCCCCAACGTAACTTTACCGTTTTGATTTGTCATTATCCTGTCCTCCTGTGGTGTGTGGGCGACCGATGCCGCCCGGTGGTTATGCCTGAACTAGCCTCCCTAGCTGATTGCTCCATACTTGACCGCCCCTGAATGACGGGTAATTCCTGACATGAAATGTGTAGCTTTTCATGATGCCTCCCTCATTCCACTATGCCAGTTTTTACCGACCGTTCCAATTCCCAGTAAGCGCCCAACAAAACGTAATTTATCCCCTCTTTTGACATCTTACGAGGCATGTTTCCGATCTTGCCCTGCCACTTATAAGCCAAAGCCGAAAGTTCGGTTTTCTTGATATGCCTGATGCAATGCTCTAATACAACGCGCAACCGCCGCGCCGATGTTACAAGAGGATAATCGGTTGACAATGCCTCCAATGCCTCATTTATATCCTCGTTATCTGTTACGGGAACCTCAGAACCGACTTGACTATTCCATGCTATTGTCACGGCTTAACCTCCTCAATTATTTGTTACCCACTTTATAGCCTCAATCAGCCGCGCATCTGCGTTGTCAAGGTTAAACTCTTTTGCTATAAAATCAATAACACCGGATAACTCCCCGCGCTTATATATACTAGCAGTGCGGCGCATTATCTGGGCTTTTCCGCGCATTGACTTGTCAAGATATGTCATCATACCCTCCTCAATATTCGGACATGTATGTTATGTTCTCGCGGTTGATTATCTCTTCAAATTGCTCTTCGGTTATTTCGCCGGTTTTTAAGAAACAGTTGGACTTACACTCACACAAAAACGGTCTTTTGTCATAGAGTCTCCCGCAATATTGGCAAAACGTTACGGTTCTTATTCTCGTCTCAGTCACACCAAACACCTCCTCAATATTGACTAGCGTATACCGCCTCATCTGCCACGCTGCACAAAAACCGCCTGTAATCTGCCGCTCCACACTCGCACGTTGATCGCTTGTTACGTGGATTAGCAGGCCAATAATACATGGTATCGCCTTTTTTGATAGGCTTCCCACACGCTGAACACACGCCGTTATACTTTGCCGTCATCTGGTACGGGTCTTTATTCACATAGCGTCTCATAGTACAACCTCCCTTATTGACCGTATGCCACACTTTCATCAGAGAATATATAGCAGAACCGCTCCAAAGTTTCATATCGTCGCGCTGTGTTATCCCACTGATGAAACATTATTATAACTGTCATTTGTTTAGTTATCCATATTCCACTAATAGCGCAACGCAACGCCCCTAAATAATCCAACGACTTATAAACCTCTTCCCAAAACATAACTAAACCTCCGTATATACCGCCATAGAATCAGGCATAAGAGACGCGTTCCAATAGCTGTAACTGGCTTCTCTTTTCCGCGCGAATTTCGGCGGTTTCTACCTCTATACTGTCGATATATCTAATACAGTCCTCTTTTGTAATTTCCGTCAACGTGCGTATACCTTCGCCCGGTTTGCAATACTTATCACCTGTCAAAGTATAACCTAAAAAGAATCTTTTGTTGTGGTTTGTCAGCCAAAGCTTGCAAACCTTCTTTGCCTCTTTGGTATCTTCTTTTGTATATTCCTTCCCTTCCCTGTCACGGAGCCAAACCTCTTTGTCAAGGTTTATTATATCTGTGCCGGTCTCGCGCATACCATATAGGAAACAGCCAAACGGATTTTTGCGAAAAAACTCTCTGTCGTGTTGCGTGAAATCCGCCGTATAATGCTTGACGTAATCCAGAACCGGCTTTTTTAGCATCATATAATATGTCGGGTGCTTGTTTGGATTCTTATTACTTGTCTGATTAAACCAGACCGCCCTTAGCCTTCTTTGTTCTGATAATGTGAGAATGTTTACGCTTGACATAACTAACCTCCGTGATAATGTTATGTAACCAATAACAGCCGCCACAAGGTATAGACATCGTCTATCACAGCACGCGGCCTGCTTCGCTGTTTAACCTCTAAAACATAAGCGATAAACGAGAACACCGGAAAGCCGAAAAAAGCAGAACCACAATAGCACCACTTTGTCAGTCGTTTATCTATACGGTGAAACGGGGAGAACTGCCGTCTTTATAACCGCCTCAACGGACATAAGCAAAAGCCCAAGTGTGCTAAACCCAAGTCGATTGCCTATTCCTTGGCTTGTCACCGCTGGATCGTTGTCCTGTCTGCCACTGGAACTCAGACGTGTCAACAGGTACGTCTCCTGTATAATACTTCCATACATCCCATATAGCATAACGTTTTTTCTATCTAACCTACGCCCGGTATTGTCTTCGCGGTTGACCGTGTTATTACGGTACTCACTGTTAGTCAATGCTGTTAAACTAACATTATCGAAGGTCTACCGGCAAGAGGACGCCGTTATGTTAGCGTCAGAAAATCATATCCAGCCAAAGGTAACATTGACCGTGTTTTCATGTCATATAAAGTCTACGCTTTACTGACTCTGGAAACCTCTTATGTTACCAGTCAACTGTCAATTCATTTCCTACAATGTAAAAGAGCAATCGGCTGTATTCCCGCCGACACCTGTATTCTACCATACCTCAAAAACATAGTCAAGGCTTTTTTGCACAAAAGCAAACAAATATCATACACAAAACACCGTAAACGTAATAATAGCACCGCTTGGCGCCGACGCCGCCTAGCACAACAAAACACCGCCTAAACATCCCGTACCTTGACACGTACCTCCCGATGTGGTAAAATGTATGCATGAATAAAGGCGAATTTCAACACTGTAAAATGCTAATAAACCGACTGCGTAAACTAGCAAAACAGGAGCATAATAGAATCTATGGAAGCTATAACAGACCTCGCAAACCCTCCCGAGATACAAGACCTCGATGAATTGACCGCATATTATCCCGATTTAGCAAATTTAACGCCGATCCGCAGAAGTATACTTTTCGCTCTGTTGGAGAATACTGTATCAGAAGATAGGAAAACAGAGACAGAAATAGCCCTTGACTTAGGAATAAACCGCAGGACTATACTTGACGCCCGGAAAAACCCTGTATTCATAGAGTTATTAGGGCGATTAAGTATTGAAATGGTACGCGCCAATGTCGATAAACCCATACAAAACCTCTTTAGCTTAGGAAAAACCAACGTCAAGGCCAATGAAATCCTCGCCCGCATTGCAGAGGTATACCGCCCGACGCAAAGAATACTATCGCAGAGCATGAATATCAATGCCAGGACGCAGTACACCGACACTGATGATATGATAAGCGCATTTTTGGCTGAATTAAAGGCGCAGGGGTACACAAAAGAGAGAATATCCGCTCTGTATGATGCGCTGTAGGTAGGATATGCCCCCATAGATTAGGACTACAGGGGCATGTTGGGCTAATCGTAGATGCAATCAGAGTAGCAGCCGCTCCGAGAGCGTGCCTTCCAGATAGATGCTATCCCAACGTTAAACTTTAGGGCTAAACGTTCAGCGTTGACGCGTCCGAGGGTTGGTTGGTAGGATAGAATCTCTCTGACTTGGGTTACAGTTAACGACCGGCGTTTACCTCTGCGCTCCCGCCACTGGAAGTCGTCCGGTATCACAAACGGCGTATCGGTCTCAACTGGCTTCGGGTTCTTTTCACCGTTCCGGATCCGGCGCAGATATGCCTCTGTCATCCCAATTTCCTGCGATAGTTGACGTATAGACTCATTACCCTTGATACGCTCTATCTGTGCCAGCGTGAGCCGTGTCCTACTTCCGACTTTGTGTTCCTGTCGTTCTCTGCGTAAGTGGCAACGATGACACAGCAGAGCCACATTAGACGGCGTGTTGTTATGTGTGTCGCCGTCTGCGTGGTGGCGGTGAGCAGCAGGCCGACCACAGTCAAGGCACGCCACACCGTCCAAGCTATAAAGCCGCTTAGCTTCCAGCCGTCCAATGTCGTAGTATTGCTTCGTTCTCTTATCCATTATATCACCTCCTTCCTATTAGGAAGTATACCAGATAAGACGCCCCAAGTCAAGGGTTGATACGGACGGAATATAATGACAGTTATGCAGAGAAAACTAATTGTTTGTTAGCAGTATATCCCCTATCATAGCACGAAAAAACCTGTAATCGCCGCTGGTATGGTATGTCTGGCAGCTTGACGTTGACCGGACGCAGTACAGATGACACGCATGGGCACACAGATAAAGAATACGCGTACGAACACCCGCAGACC
>Ga0315533_1000132_pt1 | contig 68891 bp, 67 predicted proteins | sample SalMarSW160130MG_FD_203081 | JGI IMG/M metagenome (GOLD analysis project Ga0315533, IMG submission 203081) | Salt marsh sediment microbial communities from the Plum Island Ecosystem LTER, Massachusetts, United States - Salt Marsh Sediment SW1601-30 ...
GAATTCATCTATCTTTTCCATCAGAGACCTCCTTAATCCTAAATTAGCTTGCTAAGAAGCCATCCAGGATTCTGCGGGGTCTCTCCTCTCTTATCAACCCCCACCTACCAAAACTTTACAGCAACGCCCCAATCTAAAGTGGCATATGTGCAAGTTCTTCAGACGAGCTTATCCATCTTAATCAACCTCTCTAAGCTTGTCTTCTGCCCACTTCCATGAGGAATGTTGACTCAGGAAGTGGAGATAGCCATAATACAAGCTGATAGGTGCTAGTTCAGGACAATAAGTGAGCTACCAGATGATTTCTGTTGAAGAAGCACAAAGGAGGATTTTGGGCTGTGTCCAGGTCCTGGAGCCGGAAGAAAAGCCTATTCTAGACTGTCTAGGCCAGGTTCTAGCCACCGACATCTATTCCCCTATTGATATTCCTCCTCTAGATAATTCTGCCATGGATGGGTATGCTGTGCAGGCTGAAGATACATGTAGCGCCAGCAGTTCATCCCCCATAGTCTTGACAGTTGTCGGCGAAGTTGCCGCTGGCTCGATACCCGATAGGGAAGTTAAAGCGGGGACAGCAATCCGTATCATGACAGGGGCACCCCTGCCCAAAGGGGCCGATGCTGTGGTTCAATTTGAGGACACTGATGAAGCGACACAGAAGGCACGTACGGATAGCTCGTCACGGATTGGCATATTACGCCAAGCAGAGCAGGGAATGAATGTTCGGCACAAGGGAGAGGATATTGCTAAAGGGACATTGGTCTTGGAAGATGGGAGGCTCCTTCGCCCTGCAGAGATAGGTGTGCTGGCTTCCCTAGGCCATTCATGGGTAAAGGTTATTCGCCGCCCGGTCATCTCAGTCCTGGCTACTGGTGATGAGCTTGTAGATATTGACCAACCACTGCCACCAGGCAGGATATATAATAGCAATACTTATACTATTGCTGCCCAGGTACTGCGCTACGGGGGCACTCCCAAAATCCTTGGTATAGGGCGTGACTCGGTACAATCACTCAATGAGAGAATCGACGAAGGGTTGAATTCAGACATGCTGATCACTTCTGGAGGCGTATCCCTTGGGGACTACGATATGGTGAAGAACGTTCTGGCAAAGCGGGGAGAGATTACTCTCTGGACGGTGCGCATGAAGCCAGGAAAACCGTCTGCCTTTGGAGTGCTTAGTAGTAAAGAAGATGGGAGAGAGAAAAGGGTGCCACATCTGGGCCTGCCAGGTAATCCAGTAAGTTCCATGGTTGCCTTCGAGCAATTTGCCCGTCCCGCCATCCTGAAAATGATGGGGAAGAGTAATTTTGCCAAGCCGACAATTCAAGCACTCATTGAAGATGACGTTGAAAATACCGATGGACGCCGTGTGTACACCAGAGTGATTGTTACCAGGCGTGGTGGTCAGTATCACGCCCGCCCTACTGGGCCCCAAGGTTCAGGAATATTGACCTCCATGACAAAGGCTAACGGGTTGGCTGTTATTCCTGAAGATAGCAAGGGGGTTAAGGCAGGGGACGCAGTGCAGGTTCAGATGCTAGATTGGAGCGAAGACCAGCTACCAGAGGAGTAAGCAAATGTCACCAGTTGTATCTATCGTGGGCAAAACAGGAAGTGGCAAAACACAGCTCATCGAGAAGTTGATCCCAGAGTTCAAGAGGCGAGGATACCGCGTTGCCACCGTAAAACACAGCCCAGCCGGAATGGAAGTAGACAAGCCAGGAAAGGATAGCTGGAGGTTTGCCGAAGCAGGCAGCGACGCTGTAGTTGTTAGCTCACCCGATAAGCTGGCCTGCATCAAAACTGTAGACCATGATTCCAGCATTGAAGAAATCTGGCACCTCATTGGCAATGACTTCGATCTTGTTCTTCTTGAGGGATTCAAGAAAGGTAAGGCTCCCAAGATTGAAGTTCATAGGAAAGAGACCGGGGGGAATCTAGTGTGTCCCGTTGAGCTACTCTCTGCCATTGTTACTGACGAGGTACTGGACAGCAATGTGCCTCAGTTCCCCCTGAGTGATACCCAGGCAGTAGCCGACTTCATAGAAAAGAAATTCGTCTTGGAGGATAGAAGCGATACTTCCCTGTTCATCAACGGCCAGCAGATTTTCATCAAGCCATTTGTTAAAGACATGATTGCCAAAGCCCTGTTGGCCATGGTTTCAACGTTAAAGGGCGTTGGAGAGACAAAGAACCTTGATATTTCCATAAGAAACAAGCGCTGAGAGAATATCATTGTGATGCTTCCTCCCGTCATTACGAGGAACATAAGTGACGAAGCAATCTCCAAAGGTGACAGCTCTTCCCTCTCCTTCCAGGGTAGAGGGTTAGGGTGAGGCGAAGAAAATGTTTACCGTGGGAATATTGACTATCAGTGACAAGGGATGGAGTGGAGAGCGTGAGGACAAAAGCGGAGAGGCTATTCGCCAAATCCTTTCCAGGCTAGATGTCGGCACTGTAAATTATGACGTCGTTCCTGATGAGAAGAAGTTGATTGCCCAAAAGCTAACTAAGTGGGCTGACGAGGATAGCCTGGATGTAATCCTCACTACGGGTGGCACTGGACTTGGCCCCAGGGATGTTACCCCCGAGGCAACGCTCTCAGTGGTGGATAGGGTTGTCCCCGGCTTTGCTGAGGCAATGAGAGCTGAAAGCCTTAAGAAGACTCCTCATGCTATGTTGAGTCGGGCAGTTGCTGGCACTCGCGGGAGTTGTTTGATCATCAATTTTCCTGGCAGTCCTAAAGCGGTGTGCGAGTGTCTCGAGGTAATACTGCCAGCTCTACCCCATGCCCTGGAGACGCTCAAAGGTCAAGCAAGCGAGTGTGCCACCCCCGAAACTTGAATTCGAAATCGCTCAAAAGCTTGCGGGCAATCCCAAACATACAGGGCGCTACTGCTCTCGAATTGCCAATTGGCCAGGGTTAGACTCACACCTTTAGCGACCAATTTGGTTTAGCCACTAACTTATCCCCTGCTCCAGTTCGTCGCCATGACCAAGCGGGGGCACATGTATTTTCCCGGCAACCTTGCGGAGATGGAATCCCTGAATAGCAAAGGCTATTGATAAAGGGAAAGACTTGGGCTTTTTCAGCAGGGTCCAGACAACCAGCCTCCAATAATACGTCCTCCCTCTCTCCTTGATACCCAAAACCCACATAGATTTAATCAATGCTACGATATGGCGAGGACCAATATTGCCTTTTCGTTTGCGTTTAGGTTTATACTCTTTTAGAAAGGTCTTAACACGCTCGTAGTATGGTTTGGGCGCATAGATTGTATTCAGGATGTGCTTATAGCCACTAGCAAGTCTGTCGCGGCCCATTTTGGGGATGAAATTGGTTGTACCGTCGGTATTGTCACCAGAACCACCTGGCAACAGACGCTTCTCCTTTTTCAAACGTTTGTATAGTCTTGTTTCTGGAGGAGCCATTAGCACGCCGACCATGGCGGTAACGATGCCACTCTTTTGAATGAAACTGATTTGGCTTTTAAAAATTGACAGTGGGTCACTATCAAAACCCACAATGAATCCTCCCTGCACCTGGAAACCGTGGTTTTGAATCTTCTTAACTGATGCCAGTAAATCACGATTCTTGTTTGGCAGTTTGTTGCATTCGACCAGACTTTCTTCATTCGGGCTTTCAATGCCAACAAACACGTTGTCAAACCCGGCCTCGGCCATCAATCGCATTAACTCTTCATCATCGGCAAGATTTATGGACGCTTCCGTGAAAAGTGAAAAGGGGTGTCTTTTTTCTTCCATCCACTCGATTATCGCTGGCAGAGTTTCTGACTTTAATTTCCGCTTATTGCCGATGAAATTGTCATCAACAAAAAATACGCTACCCCGCCACCCCTGATTATATAATGCATCCAGTTCGGCTAATATCTGCTTCTTGTCTTTGGTCCGTGGTATATGTCCGTTCATTACCACTATGTCGCAGAACTCGCAATTGAAAGGGCAGCCTCGCGAATACTGGATGCTCATTGACTCGTATTTCTTCTTGTTGATAAGTGACCATAGAGGCACAGGAGTTGTTGTTATATCTGGTCGTTCCTCAGTTGTGTAGATATGTTTGGCACACCCCTTCTCTAAATCTTCTGAAAAGAGCGGCAGTATATTTTCAGCCTCGGCAAGTATGAGATGGTCTATATCATCAAAGCCAAATTCCTCGTACCCGGTGGTAAAAAGGGGACCACCGGCAACACTCTTGGTCCCGAACTTCTTGCACCTGTTAATGACTTCCCTCGCTGAATTCTGTTGCACTGCCATAGCACTGATAAACACATAATCGGCCCAGCTGATGTCTTTGTCAGTCAGGGTCGTTGTATTCATATCCACAAACTTTTTCTCCCACTCATCGGGAAGCATTGCAGCTACAGTCAACAGCCCCAAAGGGGCAAACATTGCTTTTCTGGCAATGAACCTCAAAGCATGCTTAAAACTCCAGAATGTATCCGGATACTGTGGATAAACAAGCAGTACCTTCATATTACGCTCCTTTTAGCACACCTTTATAAATAGTAACACACTGCGCTAGCAGTTTCTAGGGGCATACGCAGACCAGCCACCGATTTCCATGACCCACTGGACATGATGACACGACCTGTGGCCGAGAGGATACACCGTTAGCGGCTCACCAAAACAAACCGGAGCAATATAGATTTGGGTATATAGTGCCCCGCCATATTGATAGCAGAAGTAAGGCAAGGCGGAAAGCATTCCAGGCGGGAAAAGAGTACAGCAGGACGCTGAGGCATCTTGACAAAGACAACCCAGCTAGTTAAAGTGTCCGTTACTGAGTTATGTCTATGTTGCCGACGAGGCACGGATAGCATCGTTAAGAAGACAGCGAACCTACCGAAATGACCATAACAACAGGAGCTACCACATGCTCTTACTGTCAAACGCTCAATGCAATGGCAAGGCGGATGAGAGATAAGGGCTGGTATCAGCTTAAGTTCCCAAAATTCCTGATCACAGTCCCACTATTGATTGCCTCCGGTATTAACATGGGTGACACACTTGAGATAGGGCCAGGGCCTGGATACCTAGGGCTGGAGTGGCTGAAGAATACGAATAGTACTACTCTTACCGGTCTGGATGTCAGCACCGACATGGTAGAAATAGCTAAACGTAATGCGGCGGAATATGAGCTTGCCGAGAGAGCCAGATATCTCCTGGCAGATGCCGCCGACATACCCTTCAGGAATAATCGGTTTGATTGTGTGTTCAGTAATGCCTCATTACACGAGTGGGCAAGTCCAAGGCAAGTCCTGAATGAGATCGCCAGAGTACTGAGGCCTGGCGGGAGTTATTATATTACCGATTTGAGGCGCTGTATGAGTAACCTCTGGAAATGGATAGTCTGGTTTATGGCTTGGCCTAAGGAGGTTCGCCCATACTTTATTGCGTCGGTTAACGAGTCTTACACGATTGAAGAGATCAAGGATATTCTGCGCGATACGCAACTCAGGAACTCAAGCGTCTCCAAGACTTGGTATGGTCTAGCGATCACAGGACAGAAAACATAGCCACGCCAAAGTATCCTTTGTGCCTCTCATTACAAAGGCGGCCCCAAGGCGGTGCGGGAGTGTCCTGAGCCAATACTGCCTGTCCGGCCTCATCCCATCGAGACGCTCAAAGAGCAAGCAAGCGAGTGTGTCACCCTGGAAGCCTGAATTCGACAGCTTCCAAACACCAATCCATGGGCATACCACAGATATTGCTCCTCAAGCATGGTAATCTGCTTGCTGAAAGCACCGGCGCAGTCCCCGAGTCTGTGCTTCGCTCAAAAGTGGAATCATTGCCCCAGCAGCAAAAAGCTCTTCTGGAGGGCTATCGAACCCACACATATTTTCGCTGGCTGGTTGTAAATCACCAGCGAAAATGAATCAGGTACCCTGGGGACATAATACCTGATTCGCAATAAGCTTGGTTAGTATTGTACCCTTGGAGTTCACGAGCGTATAATCCTGTATTCCTTGCATCTAGCAATCAGAAAGTCCTTGTTTTTACAGTTCTCTAATATTTCATAGTTATTCTTAAGAGCTTCTATTTTCCGGAGTGAAATGCTCTTTTGTGCCAGTTGCTCAATGAGAAGTGTTGGAACAAAATATAGGTCAAAAGAATCAATCCCACGGGGATGTAAACCAATCACCACGTCCGAAGTTCTAGTCGACTGTTTGTATTCCTTTATCCCAGATAAGTACACCCTGTCAACGCCTCCCCTTGTGCCGCCTATAAACGAAACAGCATTGGTTGCCGTCTTGACTTGAGCTCTTATGATATCTTCTTTTTCATTGGGCTGCTTAAAAACGATAATTATGTCGTAAGGAGATAGTGGGAGATCCACCAATGAAACATTCTGGTACCTTTTCATTAAGATGCCAGCGACAATATGTTCGTGGGCAAATCCATCAACCGAAGCCTGCAAGCCCCTCTTATCAGAATCAGTCACTTCGTCGCTCACTGCAGTATGACTTAAGGGCTATTATTTTTCAAGGACTACTACCCAGTCTGTGTTGATTCGTTCTTCTCTGGGAACTTTAATAAAATGGTTTATAATCTCGGAGCCAAAGTAGTTTTCCACACTAAATCCCACGCTTTCAGCAATTTCCATCATGTATTTCCAATTTTCAAAAACTTCCCCTCGAATTCTGTTATTCCCTACCACAACCACGTATTTACCCCCCTTCTTCAAGACCCTATATACTTCAATTAAATTGCTCCTCATGTCATCGAGATACTTGTAAGCAATAAATGCCCTTCGGGGGTCAGTACTAAAGATTCTTGATATACACGCATCTGCACGAGCGATACTTATTTTATGCAGGGTCCGGTAGTCACTTGCTAGTACAGTCTCGGTTCCGACGTGCTTCTTTTTCAAAGGGGTTAATGAACCGTCCGCAAAGCCAAGCCAATACGTCTCCAGCTGGTGTGTTCTTGGGTAGTCTACAGCATTTGCATAAGGTGGGGAAGTCACAGCTAAATCGAAATAATTCTCAGGGTACTTGATATCTCTGGCGTCGTTATCCAACGGAAAGTCAACCCTTACATCTCTTGGGCATATTTGGGAGAACTCTATCATCTTCGGTATGTTGATTAATAAAACTTCAGCGAATTTCTCAAGGGCTTCTGCCGGGTAAACCCTCTTATTCAATTTCTTTCGTATGACTGTCCTTGTACAATTATCATCCGCATTGGAAACTGCACGCACAATTGATGAAAGGCAAATCTTCAAAAAGTTCTTTGCAGCATCACTAGTATCTAGAGATACAATGCTTTTTCTTAAATAGGCCAATTCTAAGACGGTTTCTTTGTTAAACCAACTATCTCTATATGGAAATGTTGGGATATCCTCCTCAGAGACTTTCAAATGATGATAGTTCACAACTTGTCGTAGCAGATAGCTCTGGCAATACTTAAGCTCGTCTTCCTCTAATGGAGTCACCTTTACCCTAGAAAGAAAACGAGAAAATGGGTCAACGTCAATACCAACAGAGTTCCGTCGCAGTAGCTGTGCCTCAACGCTAGTGGTTCCACTTCCTGAAAAAGGATCTAAGACCGTCTCATTTTCACTTGAATAACGCTCTACGAGCCACCTCGGAAGCTCGGGGAAGAATTTCGCTGGATATTTATGTAAGCCATGCGTAAGTGCAGTTTGGTCATAACTTATGAATAGATAGCGGTCACCATCGCTGATTGGCAGATCTACAGGTATATCGCCATCCACACGAATAATTCGTTCACCAAACTCATTCACGATTTCCTTAACATTGTCTAGTTTCGCTCCGCTATAGAAAGAGAACCTTGACTGGGGACACCCATTAGCTTTACCCACTGGGGCTTTCTTACCATTCTTCCTAGCAACTCTTCGTGCTATCTCATCAAGAGAAATAGGATAGAAAGATGCTTCTATCGCTCTTGTCTGAATTGGACACGCAGACACGTTCCTTCCAGCTAGACTTATTCTACTCACTGTGAATTACCCTTACCCCTATTTTGTGGCTAACCAGCGATATAGGAAAATGCCGAGGGAGGTTGATAAAGGCAGCCCTGCTACTTATGTTATGTCGAACCACAAATCTTCAACTAGTGAGCATTACACCTACACTAGCTCCTCCAGCTTCTCATAAAACTCCTCTACTTGTGGCATATCAAATTTGGGTTTTAACATTTTAACCTTCTTAATTATTTCCTTTTTAGTTAGCTCATCCTCACTATGCTTAACAAAATATAAAGTGCCAAGCAGTTCAAGATATAGAGCAGGGAAGACACCAAACTTATCAACGCACTCATCCAACTGCCTTGCGTAAGGTTTTATCGTACTGTGCATTGAATCTATGACTCCGTTGCCAGGACGTACATGGTACCCATATCCACCAAGATCCGGTCCGATATTAAGATAATCTTGCAATTTCATATCAAGTAAATCATTATCGAGTTCCTCGGAATACGGCCCGAAATAGTACATTGTATAAACATAATCCAGCCGAACATCGAAAGCCTCTTGAAGGAAGTAAATAATTTTTTGTATTTTAGTTTTTCCTACGTCTCCCAGCTTATCCACCAAGTACCGTATGATTGCAAAACGGGTTTCCTTTTCTATTAGTTCGCTGTCCATTTATCACCTCCCTGTTATCATTTTTACTTCATCAAGTTTTTACAAAATTCGCCAACCTCCTCTGATAGTGCCACGTCCTCTCTAACATCAGCGTAAATACGGCGCTGCCCAACCTCCTCAAGCCCTTTTAAAGCCGCTGACTCCCTCGTTAAATGGCGAATACTACCGTCACTGCACATAATAGGGAGATCCACCTTTGAAAATCTCTCAGGGTGCTCGACTGCACAGTCTAGCCAGAATTTTACATTATCAAATTTGCCTCTGCACTCTTTCTTTAATGTTTCAACTCTCTTGATTGTTAGTGCATCTGGATGTGGCATGGTTTCGTGAACCATCTTTAAATGTCTTCTTTTAATAATACGCCAAGCTAAGTTCCTCTCTATCTCGTCCGCTCTTTCTTTGGCTTTTGTTAATATAAGGTTATCATCCCATTTCAAGTATTCAGAGATTGATTCTGGAGGTGGATAAGTCCTCTTTCTATACTCATCTTCAAGCAAGTCGCCTATGAATTCAGTTAGAATAATGTCGAATGCACGTCTAACATCATGGAAATACACTTGAGTAAACATAAAATATCGGGCAAGTATCAATGCCTCTATTGTGTGCACACCACCATCTTCGATTGCCAAACGTAAGCTTCTATCCTGATAACCATTGTCTAAGGTCAAGGTATCAATAAGCCTCCTAAGGTCATACCTGCCATATTCAACACCACAATAAATCGAGTCTCTTAACAAATAATCCATTTTATCGACGTCCCATGGGCTGGATATAAGCTCTTTCACAAAGGGAACGTCAAATACTTTATTTTTGTCTAAGATATTAATTACGTTCTCCGTATTTACTCCAGTCTTATCTTTGTATTCATCTATTATGGAAGAAATTTCCGAGTTGAGAATTATTGCTACGCTATAATCCTCATGCCCCAACTTTTTTGAAAATAGCTTTGCTTCTCCTGGATGGGAAAAAGGTGGATGACCTATATCATGCAAAAGTCCTGCTAAGCGGGCCGCGTAATAAAGCCGATTCTCTCCAGACCATTTCGTACTACTCCCCGTTAAGTTTTCAACTAATTCTGGTTTATTCTTATCAAATATCTTTTTCGTAGCTTCACCAGCTAGATGCATGACTCCTAAAGAGTGCCCAAAACGAGAATGTTCAGCCCCATGATAGATATAGCTTTCGAGACCTAGCTGGTGAATACGCCTCAGTCGCTGGAATTCCCAAGTATCTATTACCTCTCTTTCGTGCTCATATACAGTAATAAAGCCATGAACGGGGTCTCTGAACTCATGTTTTTCCAGTTTTTCTAGGTCGGGAATCAAGTACTAACAACCTCAACAATTACTTGTTCTTGGACTTCCGGATAACCCCAACAACCTTACCCTGAACTTTAACATCATAGGGGTCATAATAGAATGGTTTCATCTGTCGATTTGCTGGCTGGAGTCGTATTTTGCCAGAGTCATGGTATATCCGCTTCAGCGTTGTCTCTGATTCACTTTCCAGCCAAATAGCCACCATCTCTCCATCCTCAGCAGTTCCAGCCTCTTGAAGCAGAATGATGTCGCCATCGTCTATCAACGCGTCAACCATTGAAGTCCCCTTAACATTAAGAGCAAAAACATTATTCAATCCCTGGACTAAGTTCAGTGGTAACTCTATTATTTCATCTGGCACAATATTCCAAGACTCAGATGATGGAACTGGTATAGGTTCACCAGCAGAGATAGTTCCAAGAACGGGAACAGCTACAAGTGCTTGCTCCTCGCTAACTAAACTGATGCTCCTAGGTATTGAGCGATCTCGCCGAATATAACCATCATGTTCGAGTATATTCAAATGGTATTGAACCATAGATGGCGAGTTTATATTACAACCCTTAGCTATTTCTCTTACAGATGGAGCATAACCCTTTTTCTTAATAAACCGAGCGATGAAATTTATGACCTGTTGCCGCTTGTCCGATAGCATTGTAACCCCATCTTACTTAACAAATGTTCGATATGACAAGTGTACTAGGACACATATTAAAATGTCAAGGGGTTTACCACAACTTTTCGACGTGTGCGAGCAACTTAAGTTCCACAAGAAATTATCTCCCTTATTGCACGATTATTAACAGAAACCATAAGCTGACACCATCTTCGTAGGCGTTTGGATTTGAACCAGTGACCTTCGGGTGGTTCCAACTCTCAATCGGTTCTATCGCCACCAATCACTCGGGCAAGCCAAGCTAGATTGACTGGCTATCAAGCCTCCAGTATAATTCCCGTAATTGAATACTAGCTCTCCGAGCTGCGATGCCTAAAGAGCAATCCATGGCAGGCAGCCGGTAGACAGAAGTCTCGAGGGTACGGGTAGAAATACCTGCGCCTCCCGTGTTTGGAAAGGAGAGAGAATGAAGTCCAGTTCTTTACAGCACCTTTTTGGTAAGGTGCCTTTTTTTGCTCCGCTGCACTCACCTGCCAACCACGACACCGCAGTCGCCCTTCATTTGCCAGAGTGGAAATTGCTTCGCTTCGCTTACCGCCCTCACCTTTATGCTCTCCCATCAAAGGAGAGGAAATTGCGGCTCACAATTACGGAGGCTGCGCTTGTGACGAATGAGTTTTGTATTCCATTGGAGGAGGAAGAATATGACTAAGCTGAGAGCTTGGAGAAAGCCAGATACCATGAGCATAGTCTTTGTCGTGCTGGGCGCAGTTATCCTGCTCTTCATTTTCGCCCCCCCGCTTAAGACAGTATTCTCCTCCTCTCCCGGGACTTTATGGAACACACTGCTCGAGGAGGACGTATACTCCTCCATTTTGCTTACCATTTCTGCTGCCCTGATAGCTACCTTAATAGGACTGCTCCTAGGAGTCCCTCTAGCTTACCTTCTGGCCCGGCACCAGTTTCGGGGAAAGAAGTTTCTAGAGGCAATTATTGATGTGCCTATCGTAATCCCTCACTCGGCTGCCGGTGTCGCTCTCCTCTTTGTCTTCGGCAGTAATTTTCTTTGTGGCAAGTTCTTCCACAGCATAGGCATAGACTTCTTCAGGACTTTTTCCGGGGTAGTCATCGCCATGATGTTTGTTAGCGTTCCATTTCTCATTGACTCAGCCAAGGAGGGCTTCAAAGCTGTAGATGTCAGGTTAGAGAAGGTAGCCAGAACCCTAGGTGCCTCTCCCTGGCGTTCGTTCTTTCGAATTTCCCTTCCTTTGGCCTGGAGGAGCATTTTCTCCGGCTCAGTGCTGATGTGGGCTCGGGGCTTAAGCGAGTTCGGTGCCATAGTCATCATAGCCTACAATGCCTCGTTCCTTGGATGGAACACGAAAGCCCTTCCTACCTTAGTAGCTGATCGCTTCGACTTCGGGTTGGACTACACCCGGCCGGTGGCCGCTTTAGCAATCCTTATCTCCCTCATTGCCTTTGTCGCACTCAGGTCAATAGCCTATAGAGGTGAAAAGGCATGATTACCATAGAGAATCTAAAGGTGAATTTAGGTGAATTCCTGCTTCGAGACATCAATCTCGACGTCAAGCCAGGGGAATATTTCATCATCCTTGGACCCACTGGAGCAGGGAAGACTGTTCTTCTAGAAGCCATTGCCGGGCTCCACCCGGTTCTTGAAGGGAAGGTGTGGGTTGGCGACAGTGAAATCACCAGACTCAACCCTGAGAAAAGGGAAATTGGCATCGTTTACCAGGACCAGGCTCTGTTTCCTCACCTTTCAGTGGAGGAGAACATTGCCTTCGGACTGGAGATGAGAAAGTGCCCCAAGGATGAGATAAAGACGAAGGTAAATGCTATGGCGGAGATAGTGGGAATTTCGCACCTGCTCAAAAGAAGCCCGGCCACTTTGAGCGGAGGGGAGAAGCAAAAGGTAGCTCTAGCCCGAGCACTGGTAACTGAGCCCCGGGTGCTTTTGCTTGACGAGCCGTTGAGCGCTCTGGACCCCGAGACCAGGGAAAGAATGCAGGGCGAACTGAGAGAGGTGCACCGCCGGGTGAAGGTTACCATCATTCACGTCACCCATGACTTTGAAGAAGCAATAGCTCTGGGGCATCGAGTTGCTGTGTTGAACGACGGCTCAATAGTCCAGGTAGGGACTCCACCCGAATTCCTACGGCAGCCGAGTTCGGAATTCGTGGCTCGCTTTGCCCTGTCACGAAACATCTTTAGCGGCAGAGTTGTGGATACAGCCGATGGCTATGCCTCCATTGATATCGGTGGCGTCAGAGTCATGGCGATAACCCAATCAAGCGGCGAGGTACGCCTTTCCCTTCGCCCCGAGGACATTCTCATTTCCCGAGAGCCGCTTCAATCCACAGCGCGAAATTGCTTCCCGGGGGTCGTCAGTGAAGTCGCTGATAGAGGCTCAGTCATCTATGTCACCGTGACTTTGCCTCCAGATTTTCTCCCCGCAAAACCGGCGATTTTGCGGGGAACCCCTGATTTCATCTGCATAATTACCCGCCAGGCGTTTGATGAGCTCAAGTTAGGAAAGGGGGTGAAAGTATGGATCACATTTAAGGCTTCAGCAGTTCATGTCTTTTAACAAAGTCTCTAAAGAGTAAGGAGGTTTTTAGTGAAAAGCATTTTGCCTAAGATGACTCCGGTGATTATGGTTCTCACCTTGCTTATGACCGTTCTCGGCTGTACTCCACAGCCAGAAACGCTGACAATCTCTCATGCCGGAAGTCTGGCGGTACCGTTTGAGGATTTGAAAGCGGCGTTTGTGGAAGAACATCCTGATGTTGACATCGTTCTAGAGTCCGGGGGAAGTGCCGAAATAATAAGCAGAGCAATCACACAGGAACAAGCTGGTGAAAGCCCACCTGACATAATCGCCTCCGCTGATTACAAGCTTATCCCGGACAGGTTGTACGAAGAGGGCTACGCTGACTGGTATATCGCCTTTGCCAGAAACAAGATGGTGCTTTGCTACCGTGATGATGCTCCCGGCTCAGATGCTATAGTAGGCGGCACACGTATCTGGTATGATGTTCTTAGAAACGACCCGGTGAGCTACGGGCACAGCGATCCCGATGCCGACCCATGCGGCTATAGAACATTATTAGTCGCCCAATTGGCCCAGAAGTATTACCATGATGAAGCTGCCGAATTTGGCCTTAGTCCAGACCCCAATGCCGATGGTCTATATGACACTCTCATTCCTGGAACCGAGCACGAAAGAGGCAGAGCTGGTGGTACTAGCGAAGCCAGGCCTGGTGGCAGCGAAGAAATAGTGAGCAAGAAGTCGGTAGACCTCATCATTGCGCTTGATACAGGCGATCTGGACTACGCCTTTGAATATCGCTCTGTAGCTGTCCAGCACGGGCTGAATTTCACCGAACTCGATGACCATGTCAATCTTTCCAAGACTAATGCGGAGCTCCCCGGGGTTGAGGACCTCTACAAGGAGGCCTCCATAGAGATTATTAAAGAAGCTGGCCCTCCACCCACCTACAAGGCCAATAAGGGCAAGCCCATAGTGTACGGCATTACTATACCTTTGAATGCTAAGAATGAGGAGCTTGCCGCTGAGTTTGTCAAATTCCTTATTTCTGAAACAGGAAAAGACGTAATGGAGGTGAAAAACGGCCAGCCATTCATTGAGCCGGTGATATGCGACCATCCGGAAAATCTGCCTGCTCTGTTGAAGTAGGTGCTATGAATGCTATCGTAAGTGAAGCGAAGCAACCGGATAGACTGATTATGTCAGGTTGGTGAGGCATTCTGGCCTGACAATGTACGAGGTAGAATGGGAATCATTGACGATTTAGTATCCAGCTTAAGCGAAGACAGCGTGGTCCGAGAGATACACGCTTGTGTCTTCTGGACTGCGGTAGTAAGCAAACACTGTGGGTTAGCTTCCACTTTCCATGAGGAGCACCCGTATCACCAGGCAGTGAGAGGGGTGGGAAAGCTAACTCAGAAATCCGCACTGGAGTTGGCGCAGTTTGCTAAGTCGGACAATGTTTTGGAGGCATCTATTGGAATGGCGGCCATCAATTCGCTGATAGATATTGATGAGGACAGGTGTGTTGAAGAAAACGCCGTTGCTGTTCTGGCACGGAAGGGGAAGGACAAGAAGATCGCAGTTATAGGTCATTTCCCCTGGATTCCTGAACTCCGGAACATAGCCGAGAGACTCTGGGTCATAGAGCAAAGACCTCAAGAGGGGGAGTTGCCTGCGGAAGCAGCAGGAGACGTACTACCTCAAGCTGATGTAGTTGGCATTACGGGAGCTTCGTTTATCAACCACACCGCGGACAATTTGCTGGAGTTAAGCAAGGATTGCTTTGTCGTCATGCTGGGGCCCACCACTCCTCTATCACCTGTTCTGTTCGATTACGGCGTGGATGTCCTCGCTGGGGTAAAGGTAGTTGAACCCGAGAAGACGATTCGCTCCATCAGCGAAGGCGCAATCTTCAGCCAGGTGGAAGGGGTAAGACTTGTGACTATGGTTAAGGGCATGAATAATGAGTGAGCTTGTTGATTCCTTTGGACGCAGTATAAATTACCTCAGGATTTCAGTTACCGACCGCTGTAATTTACGCTGTATCTATTGCATGCCACCTGAAGGTGTTCCTTCGATACCGCATGGTGAACTACTCTCTTACGAGGAAATCTCAACTGTAACTCAGGTAGCAGCAGGACTGGGCATCAACAGAGTGCGACTCACCGGCGGCGAGCCTTTAGTCAGAGCCGAATTGCCCAAACTTGTCGGTATGCTCTCTCGGATAAAGGGAATTGACGAAGTATCTTTGACCACAAACGGGACACTTCTCGGGAAACATGCCTTGGGACTCAAGGAGGCAGGCTTAAGCCGAGTCAATGTTAGCTTGGACACGCTTAAGGCCGATAAGTTTCGGAGAATCACGCGCCTTGGGGAGTTGCAAGATACTCTTGACGGTATTGCAGCAGCCAGAGACGCTGGCTTTGAACCAGTCAAGATAAATATGGTTGTCATGCAGGGCATAAATGATGATGAGTTGCTGGATTTTGCCAGTATGACCTATAAGGAAGGATGGCATGTCCGATTCATTGAGCTCATGCCCTTCGCTGATATAATAGGAGTTGTGCCGTGCAGCGAAATCCGGCAGCGTATCAGGTCGCTTGGTGCACTTGAGCCATGTGGACTGACTGGCAACGGTCCGGCCAGATACTACCGCTTGCCAGGGGCTAAGGGCATTGTGGGGTTCATTTGCCCCATTAGCGAGCCTTTTTGTTCCCAGTGTAACCGATTGCGACTCACTTCATATGGACAGTTGTGTCCATGTCTCTTATCAGAGGACGGGATTGACCTGAAGGGTCCGTTACGTAGCAACGCCTCAATGCAGGAAATTGAACGCCTGATTGTCGAAGCGGTTGTTTCCAAACCGAAACAGCATCGTCTAGCAGAAGACATTGTGCGGATGAAACGGAATATGTCCCGAATTGGAGGTTGAAAATGCCAGAGCCGGTAGAGCGAGTACGCATGATAGACGTCACTGGGAAAGCGGAAACGGAACGCCAGGCAGTGGCCAAAGGAAAGGTGAAAATGAAGCCCGCCACGTTAGAGCTTATTCGCCGAGGTGAAATAGCGAAGGGAGACGTGCTAACTGTGGCACAAACGGCCGGGATTATGGCAGCCAAAGAGACTCCCCGCCTTATACCGTTATGTCACCCACTGCTGCTCACCAACGTTACAGTCGAGTTCTACCTCCCCGAGAATGCCGACTTTATTGACATCACCACCAGCGCTAAGGGAGTTGGGAAAACCGGATTTGAGATGGAGGCGCTGGCGGCGGTGACGGTGGCTGCTCTAACCATTTATGACATGTGCAAGGGAGTGGATAGAGATATAGTTATTGATGGAATCCAGTTGGTAAAAAAGAGCGGTGGCAAAAGCGGAACTTATATCGCCAATGAGCATAGAGGAGGTACGGAATGTGGTCAGATAGTCGCCGTTTGTTTGAGCCAGAGGAAAGGACCCAAGAAACCTGCTAGCCAAGGTCTTCTCAAAGAAGACTATGGTCTTGTTGGCGACATACACGCTGGCAGCGCCCGCCAGGTGAGTCTACTGGCAATAGAGACCGTCAATAAGATGCTATCAGCCCTAGAGAGCATTAATCCTGACAGAATGCGGTCTCAGGATATAAAGATAAAACCGGGGGATTCCGCCGAGAACTTGCTTACTGAAGGTATAGACCTGATGTCTTTACATCTTGGCACACGAATATACATAGGGAAAGAGGCCATCCTTGAGGTCAGTCAAATCGGAAAGGCATTTCACCGCCCGGGATTCTATCTCCTGCCTCTGGAGGGAGTATTTGCTCGAGTAGTCCAGGGAGGGGTGGTGCAGCCTGGCGACAGTTTGAGGGTTGAGCTAGATGAGAGATAACTTAGCCTTCTCTTTCACACTGCGGCAGCTAGCATAGACGAGAGCCGGTCTACGAAGGGGGTACGCTCTTGACCAGCTTTCTAGCGATGATTCCGCAGACTTCCCTTATGTCCTCAGTGGGAAGGTAGTCACTGATGCCGCTGTCAAGCATTATGCTGCCTCTGGGCGAAAACTCATCATCGCCTCGCCACAGGGCTATGGTCACTGACACACGGCTGAAAGCGTTGATAATCACAGATACGTCTCCATAATCCGCCTTTTGGCCACCCAGTTTCGCCGCTGCTTCTAGCAGCAGCTCAGGCTCGTCACCGAATCGGTTCAAAAGAGGCGCTACAGCCAGTTGCTGAAACACGGTAAAGTAGCTAGCACATCCCGGCAGTTGCCCAAAGGTGATCATCCTGTTGGTGGCAGGGCTGCCTTTCGCCACCGTCAGATAGTGAAGTATCAGAACCTTGTCCCTAAGTGACAGCCCCTCGCCACTGTCCTGTAAGCGAATTTCGCCGTCAGGAAGGGTGACCACACACGGCTGGCTCATATACTGAACCAGTATTCTGGTAACAGGCCGCTCCTTCACCTTGCTCCTGCCAATGACGTATTGGGCACCAGCTTTGCGACATACTTCTGCTACGTCCATATGTAGCAACTGTTCGTAGGCAAGTCTATAAGCGAGCTCATGACCCTGGCCCCGCACGCTAGGCGATGATAAATGCTGCCCTGCCATTTCACCCTGTCGGTCTGGGCCGAGGCAAAAGACCTGCTGCCTCGACTATTTCAGGCACCGCCTCCTCCCATTCAATAGCCATAAGATGAATACCAGCGACGCCTTCAATCTGGCGCAGCTCATTAATGATGTCCACACACAGCTTAATCCCCTCCTTCGAGACCTGCTCTTTGGGCACACCGCGGAGGCGTTCAATTATCTCATCAGGGACATCCATCCCCGGAACTCTTGTCTTCATATATCTGGCTGCACCTACCGACTTTATCGGAGCAACTCCGGCAAGGATTCTTATCTTCTCATGCAGTCCCTTATCACGCAGACGCCTCATCCACTCAGCGAACCTATCCACATTGTAGACAATCTGGGTCTGGATGAAATCTGCTCCAGCAGCTACTTTCTTGCCGAGACGAACTACTCTAAATTCAAAGGGGTCGGCAAAGGGATTAGCAGCCGCTCCTATGAAAAGGCGTGGCTCAACTGTCATCTCCTCGCCACACTGGAATTTCTTTTCGTCCCTCATATCTTTTACCACCTTGACAAACTGGATAGAATCGAAGTCAAAGACACCCTTAGCCTCAGGATGATTGCCGAATTTTTGATGATCGCCAGTCAGGCATAGGACATTATTCATGCCCAGTGCGGCTATGCCCAATATGTCCATCTGAAGAGCAATGCGGTTCCGGTCTCGACAGGTCATCTGAACGATGGGGTCTAGGCCTTCCTTTTTGCCTATGAGGCAAGCTGCCCAGCTTGGCATGCGCACCATAGCGGTTTGGCCGTCAGTAACATTAACGGCGTCAACATACTCTCTCAGTATTTTAGCCTTTCTGCGAACCACCTCGGGATCAGCACTTTGCGGCGGTCCCAACTCGCCAGTCACAGCAAATTGTCCAGCCTCCAGCACCCTTTCCAAGTTACTTCTTGTCTTCATAAATCCCTCCTAATGTTGCTTCTCTGAATCAGAGCCCCAGTCCCTCTATTACCTTCTTCGTCTCCTTCAGTTTCTCCATAAGGTCAATAGGTTCAACTTCTAATGTGCGTGGTCTTACCGCCTTGCTCCAATCGTGTGGCGCACTTATTTCTACCAATTCGTCCAATGCTCCAAGTTTCTCTAATCTGCGGTAAATCATTACCCAAGCACAGTCACGCGTAGGGTCTACTTCGCACTTCCCATCTATAGTCGTTCCACCACAGGGGCCATTCAGCAACCCCTTGGGACACTGCACCAACGGGCAAATACCAGCGGTTTTCCCAAGCTCGCATTCTCCACACGCCTGGCATTCCTCCTTAAAGCTAGCCGGACCTCCACCAGAGAATCCCAAGGCATTAGTGGCCGGATATGTAGGCTTTACAATGCCCATTTCCTCCTCCACATATTCTCGCACTACCTGCGCACCATCGCCGCAGCACTGCATCAACATGGCGTCGCACTCCTCTATCTCTCCCCTGTGTTCTTTCAAGAACATCGATGACATAGGAAGGTAGCAGGCAAATACCGCGAATGGCAACTTGATCCTGCCTATGACCTCCTTCCCCTCTTTTGCTAACCTCTCCGCCATTTCATCTATCTCCTTTGGACCGCCAGTATGAAAAATTGTAGAACATCCTCCACAGCCCATTAGGACTATTTTTTTCTTACCCCGGAGATACTCTAGAACCTCTTCAAAGGGTTTCGGCGTTTGTGCATTCATTCCTTCCTCCTTAACTTATTTATTCCGTGCCAAGGATAGGCATCCCGGGCTGACCAGCCGCTTTGAGAGCGCTTCTTGACCTGTGATGAGATTAGCCAAGCCTCCTCACTGGCGGGCCTGCAACTAGACTCACGCTCCAATTCTTTGGAGACACAATCCTCTCCAACTTGTCGAGTTGCCCTAGTTCAGTCAGCCTCTCAATAATCAATTGCCAGACGCATGGAATACTGGGATCAACTTCGCACTGGCCGTCCTGCGAGCCACCACAGGGACCGTTAAGCAAATGCTTAGAACATCTGGCAATGGGACAGATGCCACCGGTGAACTCTAACACGCAGTCACCACATTCAAGACAACGCTCTGCTTCCTTCCACTCAGCATGACTCCCGCCTGAGGACAAGGTATTACAGCCAGGATGTACCACCTTGTTCACCACCTCCGCTACAGTTTGCACCCCAGCCCCATCAGTCAGCACTAGTATGGAATCAGCAGCATTGATTTCACTTCTGTAAGCCCGTAGCGCCAACCTGGTCAATGTGCTATCACACAGCATATCGACGACCGCAGATCCAGTGATGGTTTTGCCCTGCTCTCGCAGAGCTTTCCCCATTTCCGCTACCTGCTTTTCACCACCACTTTGCCAGCCTTCAGCACACCCTTTACAACCAATCAGAAAGACATTTGTCTCACCGTCAAGATAACTAAGGATTTCTTCAAGTGATTTCTGCTCTGAAATCAACATCTTGCCTCTCCTTCACGACCTACATTGTTCAACTCCGCCAATATCATCTTCACAATGTGCGGCGTCTTCTCCTGAAGCTCGGGTGATAACTCCAGGCCCCATCCTATCTCCTTAGGCTCAATCGCAATTATGACAGTCTCCGGTACATTACGCCAAGCCTTGGTTAGCAGCAGATTAGCTACTAGAGTCATCTGGTGAAGGGATAGAATCGCCTGCCGGCCCAAAGCGATATCGCCAAGCTCAAAACGATAGACCTCGCCAGGCATTCCTCCTGCTTTGGCAGCGTCCACCACAATCAACCTGTCAGTGTTCTCAGGAAACAACACTTCAGGCGATGTCCCGCCATCTATGACCTCTGTATCGGGAAGAGGAATTTGCTTCAGAGCCTGGGCAACATGACAGCCTATTCCTTCGTCCTTCAACAATATATTTCCTACTCCGAGAATTGTGGTTCCCATGCTGCTAACAGATGCTGTATTTGCCGATGCTATTCCCCTTAGGGCTAACCAGGTGTACAGCGCAGGCTAGGCAAGGGTCGAACGAACGCACAATACGGACAATTTCAAAAGGGTTAGCTTCATCTCTTATCTTGGTTCCAGTGATAGCCTGTTCTAGGGGGCCAGGTTGGCCTTTATCATCTTCGGGAGAAATATTCCAACTAGATGGGGTAACAACTTGGTAGTTAGCGATCCTATTCTCCCTTATTTCTATCCAGTGCCCCAAGGCGCCCCTTGCTGCCCCAACCAGACCCATTCCCACTGCTTCCTCAGGGAGTTTATGACTTATGTAAGCTGGGTCGCCGGGCTTCAGCTCCAAAACCCAATCAATCATCGAATCAGCTATTAGCTTTGTTTCCAGGGCCCGAGCAAGGTTACGCCCGGTGACAGAAAACATCGCGGCGGGTTTTACACCTAGCTGCGACAAAGCAGAGTCAAACAATCTCGTGACTTCGGGATGGCCACCTGCATAGTTGACCATGATTCGAGCCAATGGCCCAACCTCAAAAGCCATTCCATCATAGCGGGGCGATTTTATCCAAGAGTAGGCTCCTTCCTTTTCCTCGTCAAGAATAGTGTCTCCCTGCGAGGGATGCTTGCCACTGATGGAGTCAGCGTACCAAGAATGCCTCACCTCTTCGGCAATTTTGCCGGGCTTGAATTCACCGAAACTAAGGTCAGTAGAAGTTATCCCCGGCTTAAAGTATCTATTCCGCTTGGTGAGGTCTGCTTCCTTTCCATCTAGCTCATAGGACCCATAGGCAAGCAACCTCCCACAGCCACCTCCAATCTCAAGGTAATCTGGATAGGCCCGGGCTATCGCCAGTATGTCAGGAAGGTAGACATTATCAATGAACTGCTGAAGCTCCTTCAACCTCCACAGAAAGGACGTTATGTTGTCTACAGTGGGAACGGAAGCAACTCCGCCAGGGAGAATCCCCATATTGTGAGGCATCTTACCACCGAAAAGAGAAACAAGTTCCTGCCCTTTACGGCGCATATCGAATGCCTGAACATAGTGAGCTACTGCCTGTTGGTTAACCTTATCGGCCAGGCGATAATCACCTTCATAACGAGGAACAAACGGCCCTAGCTCACCTCTCTTGACGAAACTCTTTAGCGAGTCCAGGGCGGGATCATTGCCTTCATATTCTGCTATCCTAGCCACATCCACATAATCGAGGGCGGCAAGGTGATAGAAGTGAAGGATATGGTCTGCGATATGAGCTGCCCCAAGGATCAGATTGCGGATTATCCTTCCATTATCAGGTATTCGGTCGGCGATGCCAAAGGCACTATCCAAACTCAGGGCAGCTGCAATAGAATGGCTAGTGGGACAAACTCCACAGATACGCTGAGTTATCCGCTGGGCATCACGAGGATCCCTGCCCTTCATGATTAACTCTAAGCCTCGGAATAGCATCCCCGAGCTCTTAGCCTCTTTTACCTCGCCGTCGTCAATCACTGCCTCTACCTTGAGATGTCCCTCAATGCGAGTTACCGGATCAATTACGATCTTGCCCACTGGTTCAAACCTCCTCTGGCAAAGAGGCTGTGCTTAGCTTTTCATAAATCGGGGATATGTCAAAGAATTCAGGCTCTGTGCAGCCAATACAAGTAGCACCACAACCCACACACCAATTCACTCCGCTGTTCCACAACCTTAAGGGACAATCAGCATGGGTCACCGGCCCCCTGCACCCTAACTCATAGTTACATCCTGGCTCCCCAAACTTCTTAGCAAACTTGTTCTCATCGTAGTAGGCTCGCCGCGGGCAGTTTTCATGGATTGTCTGACCGTAAAAAGCTTTAGGACGCCTATATTCGTCCAAGTCCTCCGGCTTGGGTAAGCCTGAAAGCAGAATGCTTGCCACCGTGCCCACAAACCAATCAGGATGCGGTGGGCAGCCCGGAATATTTACCAATGGAGTCCCGATGCCCCTGGCTCGGAGAACGTCACCAACGCCGAGGCACTGGGTAGGATTGGGATAAGCGGCAGGAATCCCCCCAAAGGCAGCACATGATCCCAGGGCAACGACTGCGATGGCATCCTTAGCTAACTCCTCAACTCGTGACAGCATGGTGACAGGCTTTCCATTTCTCTCGCTCACTACTCCGTGGATGCCGCCTTTAGCTGTAGGAATAGCACCCTCCACAATTAAGATATAACCACCCTTTTTCTCCTTTGACGTACCCTCCATAACTTCAATCACGGGCTCTCCTGCCCCCGCCATTACAGTGGGATGGAACCGCAGATTTATGTGTTTACCTGGGAGAACCTCATCAATTAGGAGGTTTTTGATAGAGGGATTTGCAGTATTGAGAAGTGAGACCGAGCACCCGGTACAGGCAGCACATTGAAGCCATATTGCCGGGTATTCCTTCACCGTCTTCATAACGCTCCTCTCGATTCTGTTAGTCTGGTTATTGTACTATCCTTGGCAAAAGAAGACGCCGATCTTCACTTGAATTACTTCCGCAACCACCACTGCTCTCGGCTACTCCCAACCTGAGAACAACGGCCACGATTTTCATCTCCCCACCCCACGCATTGGATAAGCGTCAGACTGTCTCTCATTCGAGACTTGGTTGAGAACTACCCCTTTCCTTGTATTCCTAACGCAACAGGGCTCGGTGCGCCCAGCCGATCTCCTCTAGGACAAGATTTACAACCTCTGGAACACTTTCTGTTGCCTTTGCTGTCATTTCTTCGGCAAACTCAGTCACCTGTCCAACCCCTATAGCAAATATCACCATTTCCGTTGGCATTTGATTTGCTGCAAATCTCCGGCCAAACTCAATTGCAGTGGCAAAGTTCATGCCATGCGGCCAACTGGTCTGATTCACCGTGTTTACCAAATCTTCGAGCCGCAGCTTGTATATTCCACCTATGTCTCCACTCCCAGTGTCAATTGCATCGATTATGATTACCTTGTCGTATCCAGCGATGCTTTCCAACAAACCTAAGCCACTTGTGTTGGCGTACATCACATCAATGTTCTCGTCGTTAATCCTTTCGGCCAACTCCTGAGCAACGTGGACGCCTATGCCATCATCTCCCACGATTATGTTTCCTATACCCAGAATAAGCGTCTTCACTTTGGTTCAGAATCGGCTCAGCCTTTTGACCTCATTGCTCTCTGAATCGCAAATGACAATCTCCAAAGGCATCTGTCCTGGCAGCGCATGCGTACCGCAGGCCATACAAGGGTCATAGGCTCTGAACGCCATCTCAATCATATTAAGAAGACCATCTGAGACCTCGCCTTTGTGTATGAGTGACTTGGCGGCTTTCTCGACTGACATAACAATGGGAGCTATGTTGTTTGTCGTGGCCACAATCAAGTTGACTCCGGTAAGAATCCCCGTCTCATCGGTTTGATAGTGATGGAAAAGGGTACCTCTTGGGGCTTCTACCACCCCAACGCCCTCTTTGGGAGTTTCACTCGGCAGATTAACAATATCAGAGGAGGTAAGTTCAGGATCACGAGCAAGCTCCAACACTCTTTCTGAGGCATACAACGCCTCGACCAGCCGAGCCCAGTGGAAAGCCAGGGTATTATGGACCGGTTTTCCTCCCAGCGTTTCAAACAATCTTTCATAAGCTTCTTGTGCCAGCGGCGTGGCCATTCCGTCGGAAGCATTCAGCCTGGCCAGTGGAGCTACTCTGTAAATGCCACTATCTTCTCCATCGGTAAATCCCTTCCAGCCGACGTTCTTAAGATAGCAGAACTTCATATAACTCCAGGGCTCAACGTGCTCCCTGATGTGGTCTAGGTATTCCTGGGGCCTAAATTTGGCAAATTCTTTACCATCCGGGTCAACCACTCTAATCATGCCATCATAGAAATTCACCTTATTGTTCTCATCCACCAGCCCCATATAGTAAGTCCTATGCTTGTAGACATCCCCGGTAATCAGGTCAACATAATCTTTATTCTTCAGCACTACATCATCAAAGGCCTTGAGGGCAAATTGGCAGAAATCCACCGCATATTCCCCCGCCTCTATAAGGGTCTTTCTCTCCTCCTCGGTAATCGCCTTTGACACCCCCCCAGGCAGCCCGCAGCTAGGCATGACCGGCTTACCTCCGATTATTCTCAGAACATTCCGCAGCCTTTTCCTAGCTTCTATTACTTTCCCACCGACTTCTAGGCCAACTTTGCCAATAACTCCCAAGATATTTCTTTCTGCGGTGGCCGCTGTTGGGCCAACAATAAAGTCGGGACCGCCAAGGTAGAAGAAGTGCAATAAATGGTCCTCCGCCAGAAAAGCATTGTACATCAGTCTCCTTATTTTCTTTGCTGTCGAGGTTGGCTCCACTTTCCAAAGGTCATCCAGGGTCTTGGTCGAGGCCATGTGGTGAGCAGTAGGACACACCCCACAAATCATGGTGGTTATTCTCGGCATCTCCTCCGCCGGCCTTCCCTCACAGAACTTCTCAAATCCTCGAAGCTCAGGGATCTGAAGGTAAGCCCTATCAACGTCTCCGGCGGCATCAAGGAATATCTCTATCTTGCCGTGCCCCTCAAGTCTGGTTATCGGATCTATGGTTATCTTTTTCATTCTATTGTCCTGACTATGCCATCCGCTTTCTTCTCAGTAGCGAAGATGGCAAGCTGAATCTGTAGAATGTCCCCGCCGGGTCCACAATTTGCTCAACTAGTTTCTGGACTTCTTCCTCTGTCATCTTCTCTTCGCCTTCAAGTCCCACTACGGAGGCGATTGCTGACAGTGCTTTCGCCCCTTGGTCTACAACCCCATCTACGGGACCAAAACAGCCCCGGCAGGGCATATTGGCTCTGATGCATGTTTCCCCACACCCCGAACGGGTAGCGGGGCCAACGCAAATCAGTCCTTGCGCCAGGAAGCACTTCTCAGGGTCGATTCTGATCTGCCACGGCCTTTTTACCTCTGCTATGGATAATTTCTCCGGCTTTGTCTCATTCCGTGGGCAGGTATCGCACAGAGCTTTATTAGGGGCAAGCACCGCCCCTTTCTCCGGCAGATTCCCTGTGAGAATGGCATTCATAGCATCCATTACTAAATTGGGTGGTGGTGGACATCCGGGGAGGTAGTAATCTACAGGAATGGTTTGATCTAATGTCTTTACCGTATCATAGAACTCCGGTAAGGTAAGCTCACCAATTCCGATATCTGTCTTCTCTTGAGGAAGAGTCCCCTCTGGATTCTCAGTGGACGGAGTCTCTTTGTAAGCTCGGCGAAAAATTGTATCCCTTGTCCAGAAATTCCCCAGTCCGGGTATCCCCCCTAGGTGAGCACAAGAACCAAAGGCGACCACAAGGCCAGATTTCTCCCTCAGGAGTTTTACCATCTCCTCTTGCTCTTCCAACCTTATTGCCCCGTTTATGAAGCTTACCGCTATCTCCTTATCGCTTAAAGCCTCAATGTCTTTCCTCTTGAAGTCCAAGGCTACGGGCCATAATACTATATCTACAGCATCTGCTATCTTCAGTATATCTTCATTGAGGTCAACCACTGTCTCTTCACATCCACCGCAGGAAGCATTCCAATAGAAAGCAATCTTCGGTTTCGCCATATTGTCATCTCCGATATGCTGTCTTACCAGCAAAAGGCCCTAGCTCTTTTATTTTCGCTGTCATGTCACTGGCTACCTGTGCAAAGTGGTTTGCCTCAGAGGCAGATATCCACTCCAAGTTTACTCGCTCCTCGTCAACCCCCAGTTGCTTCATCACTTTCTTCAGCATAGCAGCACGTCGCGCTGCCTTATAGTTCCCCGTCCTGTAGTGGCAGTCTCCAAAATGGCAGCCGCCAATCAATACTCCATCTGCACCCGTCTGAAGGGCTGCAAGCACAAAGGTGGGCTCAACCATCCCACTGCACATAACTCGAACCACCAGCAGATTGGGGGCATACTGAATACGCGACATACCAGCTAAATCAGCTCCAGCATAGGCACACCAATTGCATAGAAAGGCGACTATCTTCGGCTCGAAAACGCTCATCATTACCTCCCTCAAAGTGTTGAGTTTTCAGCCATCTTTCCTGGCCAGACAGGTTCGGGCCAGATTGGTCTGCCGCTCCAGCGCAAGTGATAACCTTCAGCCGCTGTCAGTCAAGCGAAGCTAGTATACCACATGCGAGGGCAGTCGTATCAAGCCCGCCGTGACCAGCGCGGGAGTCCTCGCCACACATCTTCATGGACCAACCATAGAAGCTAGGGGCAATTGCTTCTAGCTCCTGCAAGGCCAGCATCACAGAGAAAGACTGATCCCCGCCAGCCCAGCTGAGCTATACCCCACTCACACAGCGCGTCCTCACTCGACGTATCATCCTATGCTGTGGGCAACCCTTCTTCCCCTCAATCACCTACCACGCAATGCAAAAAGGGCTAGCCCACAGGAGGCCAAGAATGTGAAGACATTTAGCAGAAAACACAGATTACCAAGAATTTGCTGAGACTAAGAGTCCCCCGGTAATAGACTGAATGAAGTACGATTTCGGTATTATCCGACGGCCGCGAATTCCTCTGGCCTGAATGTAGTAAGCGGGAGCCCCTCCTCCATATCTTTCCCTGGCAGATAACCATAAGCTTTCTGAACCGATTCGGCTACTCTCAACGAAATGGCCCACAGCGGAATACTGGCGGGACACACGTCAGAACACATACCACATCCCACACACGATGTGCTTACGTGGGATAGCCTCACCAGGTGGTAGAATATCGTGTCAGGAAAAGCCTCCACACTTCCCCTTCTTTCTAGCTGTGTTGCGTAGTAAACCGCATCATGTTCACTAGCCTCACTGTCGAAAAAGCACAAATGACAATAACAGATGGGACAGACCTTGCTGCAGTTGTGGCAGCCTATGCATTTGCTGAAGGCCTTGTTCAGTTCGTCAATACCAAGGTTCCTTATCTCAGCTTCATCAAACAGTCTCTGTTTCTCAGTCTCTCTCTGGCTCCGTATTCGCTCCACTGCTGCCGAATCAATCGCTTCTTCAGCGAACTGTCCTGACATACCTTCGACAAATTTTTCCCCCCTGTCGGTGTTGAGAAGCATCACAGTCTCTCTGTCAATGTCCTTGTTCCCCAGTAAGGACACGATGATATCAGCAGTGTAAGGAACGAATTGGTCACATGCCTTACAGGCAGGCCTGATACCAGGAATCACTTCGCCTTGTTTGACCGCTTCCCAGTATTGAGCCAAATTTGCCTCAACATTGTCCCCCAGTGCCATCTCTAATGGGTAGACTCCGCCACAGGTTGAACTTATGAGTAACAGGTTGTCAGTGCTCCCCTGCTGCCGCTTCACCAGCTCTACGAATGCCCTCAATTCGCAAGGCCTCAGCACCACCGCAATCGGTTCCGTTGCTGCCTGCCTTAGTGTGAGAAGCGATAGCCACTTGCCGCTGTTTACTGGCATTAGAGGATACAGCGGCCGGGCGTGCTCTAATTCATCGGCACTGGAAATCAGGGAGTAACCCACTGCCCCATTCTCACCGACCTCTCTCAAAGTCAAAACCCCTTTCACCCTGCCATTCTCCAAGAGGAACTTGGCCATGTCTCTGACGCCTCGCTCTGGGCTCTTGCTCAACCTTAATACCCTAGCCATTCTGCTTCTCCTTGACAGAAAACACTGAATGGGACTGCTCCACCTCCTGGAATTCGCCTTGCTCAAAAGTCGTTAACGGCAGGGCTTCATCTATACTCCTGCCGGGTACATAACTGAACGCCTCTTGATTTCTGTCACCAACCAGGCTAAAGATCTGGCCTACTGAAATATTCATGGGGCAGGCGTCTTCACACATTCCGCAGGATACACAGGAGAGAGACATATGTAGCATACGTCCAATGTGGAAAAGCAAGGTATCGGTGGGAACCTTCAGCACGCCTCTTACCCTTGCCCTCGTAAGGTAGTCTTCAAAGTTGAATTTCATTTTGTCCGAATCGAAATAACACTGGCGGCAGTAACATATGGGGCAGACCCTCATACAGTTGTGGCAGTTTATGCATCTACTGAAGCTTTCCAGCAGCCTGTCTATTCCCTCAATCTCGCTTCTTAGCCCGTTGTGAGACTCGTTCCTTTTCTGCTTTCTTTCCTGAGTCAGCCTCTCCACTCCACCTTCCCAACTCGATATATCGTCCTCCATTGAAAGACCGAGCTTGCTCAAGACACTTTCGCCTTTACCGCTGCTGGGGATAAGGACCATAGTGCCGCTCTTGGCACCCAGCGTTCCTATGTGCAAGTCTTCGGCACCACTGGCAGAGAATTTGTCACATATGCTACACACCGGCCGCATAGGTTCACTATCCCAGGTCTCGGAAGCATCTCTGAATGTCTTATCACCGTCTTCGGCGCTCCTAAAATAGTCAGCTAGAGGCATCACTCCCGGGCAGTCTACAGTCACAAGGATTATGTCCTCCAGGTTTGCCTGTCCAAGCTTAGCCAATTCAACTGTCGCCCTTGCCTCGCAGGGTCGCACCACAGCAGCAATGATTTTGTTCCGTTTACCACGTCTGGTAATGCTAGAAATGGCTCTGGCCCCCTGAACTGGCATAATTGGAGGTAACGGAGACGCTCCTTCAAGAAGCGCCTCATCTCGGATCAGTGAGTAGGCGACTGAATCTCCTGCCGACACCCTAGTTGGGATGAGGACAGCGTCAAAACAACCTTGGCTTAATGCTTGCTTCATAAAGTCAAGGACCCCTTTTTCCACGTCCCCTTCTGACAGGTAGATTGTTCCCTTCCGAGTAGGTGTCACGTTACAACTCCTCACATGTTCCTGATAGTTTGCTCATAAGCGCCACATGCTTACCTTACTAGTTCCACAACTTCTTGATAGATCTGCGGGAAGCCAAAATTCTTCACACTGGCAGCTCCAGAGGGACAAGTAGCAGCACAGACTCCGCATCCATGACACAAAGCTTCGTTCACCACCGCGATTCTTCTCACTTCGTCAAAGCTGATAGCAGAGTAAGGGCAGACTGAGATACACATCTTGCATCCAGTGCAGAAAGTCTCCGAAATTTCAGAGGTTCTCACTTCCAACTCCAACTTTCGGCCTGGAACAAGGGATGAGAGTATCTTACCTGCTGCTGCCTCTGATTGAACTATCGTCTCCGAGATATTCTTTGGCCCCTGGGCACACCCGACCACAAACACTCCCTCCACAGAAGACGCTACTGGACCCAGCAACCGGTGCTCTGCAACAGGGAAACCCTCCTCGTCCAGAGGGATACCAAGCATTTCAGCGAACCTATTAGTATCACCACTAGGTTCCATCGCCGGCACAAGGATTACCATATCCACTGCAAGCTCCCCTTTTGAGCCGTTTTCAGCTTCGTATTTCACAGCTACTGCCTTGGTGTTTTGGGTAACCGTAGTCTTCGCAGCGCGTACAAAGTTAATCCCTAAGTCCTTTGTCTCTTCGTAGAACTTCTGGTAGGACTTCCCTGGAATGCATAGGTCTGAGTAGAGTTGAGATATTTTTGCGTCGGGAAGCTGGGACTTCAACATCCTGGCAAATTTAAGTGAATACACGCAGCAAACCCTGGAACAATAGCCCTTCTCTTCTCGCCCAACACAATGGATAATAGCCACAGATTCAGGAGTCTTGCCGTTTTTGAGCAGAATCTTCCCCCCACTAGGTCCGCTCGGCATATTCATCTGCTCAAATTCCAAGCTCGTATAGACATCATCAAGCTTCCCATACCCATATTGGGGGAGACCCGTTGGGTCCATCAAGTCGAAGCCGGTAGCTAAGATGACTGCTCCCACGCTCAAATTCCGCTCCCCATTTTCTCCTTTCTTCGCTACTCTTGCCTCAAAATTGCCAAAAAAACCCAAGATTTGCTCAACCTCGCTATCTGTAAGCTCTTCGATATTTTGGGCTCCTAGCAGGCTCTTCACCTCTTTTTCTATCAATGCTGAGCCAGAATCCATGGCGGTAAACAGCTTGTCAAACCCCTTCACTTTGCCTCCCAAGGAAGAACTCTTCTCAACCAGATAGACCCTTCTGTCCGGGGAACCAAGCAGCTGGCTAGCCTTAATTCCTGCAATGCCACCGCCGATTACCAGCACATCGGGACAAACGTCCATTTCCTTCTTTTCCAGAGAAACATGCCAGCGGACTCTACTGATAGCGGCTCTTATTTGCCTTATTGCCTTTTCTGCAGCCTCTTCCTTGTCTGAGGTGACCCAGGCACACTGTTCCCTGATATTCACCATCTGCAATAGGTAGGGGTTGAGACTAGCTTCCTGACACACATTCATAAAAGTCATTTCGTGCTGCTTAGGAGAACAGGCTGCAAGCACCAAATGGGTCAAGTCATGCTCCTTGATGCTTTGCTTCAGGAATTCCTTCCCAGCCTCAGAACACAAGAGCCCGTATTTCTCGACAATTGCGACATCACGAAGCGGCGAAACAGCTTCAATTACTCTATCAATATTCACATTGTCGGCTATATTAGTGCCACACTCGCATACATATACGCCTATCCTTTTTCCCATTTCGCAACCTCTTATCTTGACAATGACAGTAGTCTTCCCACTGCAGCCTCTGCCTGAGCCACTGTGTCTGGAATATCTTTTGGCCCCTGGGCGCAGCCGGCAACAAATATACCCTCTCTTATTGTATCGACAGAATCAAGGTCTGGTTCCTTTTCGCTGAAAAAGCCCCCGTCACCTCGGGGAATACCCAGCATCTCCGCCAGTTCCAATGAGTCGACCGCCGGTTCCAGTCCAGGTGACAAGATTATCATGCTCACACTGAGAGTATTCTCCTTGCCATCTTCAGTCTTGTAGTTAACACGCAGTCTCTCTCCTGATTCCGAGACTTCGGTTACCGTGGCGCGAATAAAATCAACGCCGCTTTCTCGCACCTCTATATAGAACCTCTGATAGGCTCTGCCTGGTATGGACAGATCGGAGTAGAATTGAGATATCTTTACTTCGGGTAGCTTATCCTTGAGGAAGCGTGCTAGCTTAGTGGAAGACATGCAACATACTGAAGAACAATACCCCTCTTCCTCCCGCCCCACGCAATGGATGATCGCCACTGACTCTGGTGCTTTGCCATTGCGGAGGACAATCTGCCCCTGCGTAGGTCCATTGGAGGCACAAATTCTCTCAACTTCTATGTCAGAGTATACATTGTCAAATTTCTTGTACCCATACTGAGTAGTCTTGCTGAGGTCAAACGGTTTGAAGCCAGTGGCTACCAAGATACCCCCAACGTTAAGTTCGAGTTCCTCATCCTCCTGGGCGTAATCAATAGCCTCAAACATACAGGCTTCTTGACAGGCCTGGCAATCTTTCCCATTGAAACGGAGACAATTTTGAGTATCAATGGCCGGGACGTTGGGCAGAGCCCCAGCACAGGGAATATATATTGCCTTTCTCTTGGTCAGTCCCTCCTCAAATTCGTTGTCCACCTCCACCGGGCAGGACTCAAGACAGGCGTTGCACCCAATGCAGTTCTGCATGTCGACATACCTCGCCCTTTTCTTCACTTTCACCGTGAAATCCCCTACGGAACCCTCCACAGCCTCAACCTGACTAAGCGTTAGCAGCTCGATGTTCTCATTCTGCAGCAGCTCCTGTTGCTTCGGCGCTATCATACAGGTGGCACACTCCATGTTAGGAAATACCTGCTCGAACTTTATTACGTTGCCGCCAAAGTAACAGTTCTTCTCAACTAGATACACTCTGGCCCCAGAATTGGCCAGAAGCAGACTTGCTTCAATGCCAGCAATCCCAGCCCCAATCACCAGCACCCGCCTGTCCTCTCCCTTGTTTTCCATTATTACCTATTACCTCCGTCGCTCTCATAATAGGGCCTTTCCCAAGCGACTTGGCCCCAACTTTCTCACCTGCTCGGTAAACCGGCTAGTTACCTCAGCAAACCTCTGCCCTTCTGATGCTGAGACCCAGGCTAGCATAAACCTTTCAGGTTCTAGTCCCAGCGTCTCCACCGTTTTCTCCAAAAGAGCAAACCTACGGCGAGCATAGTAATTTCCCTCTCGGTAGTGGCAATCGCCTGGGTGGCACCCAGCAACAAATACCCCATCAGCCCCCCGTAGGTATGCAGTAGCCATGAGAGTCGGCTCCACCCTTCCGGAGCACATTACTTTGATAATCGAAACGGAACCAGGCACCGTTTGCTTCGTTGCCCCAGCAAGGTCAGCAGCCGCATATGAGCACCAGTTGCAAAGGAACCCAATTATCTTGGGTGTGAATTCTCCCTCCATGGATATGCCCACAAACTAGAACTGTATCTGTGCCTTGAACTTTCCTCCCCCCTGGTCAGCGCAGAACAGCAGTGTCTTTTTCATCCTGGCACACCATGCTTCAATATCCTTGGGGAACGACTCACAATCAGCCAGTACTTCTACTGTATCTCCAGCGGGAATGCTCTTGGCCATTGCTGCCACTTTCAGTACCGGCTGGGGACACTTAAGTCCCAGTACATCTAAACTGTGTAGTGCCATGTTCACCTCCTAATTATTTCAGTTTAGAAAGAGAAAGTTATAGTGGCGTCTGATATCGAGGCCAAAAACGTAGTTGCCCCGACGATTTCCACGCCCTCTCTAAAGTCATCGGCTTTAAGGTCCTTGGCATCTAAGGCTAGCTCACAGACTAGAATCCGGCCACCCAGATCACGTATGCCCTGGTACAGTTCCACAATGTCCGGCATGCCCTTGGCCTCAATTTTCTCCAGCTCACCTTTCACCAGGGCAGGCGCACCCCCGGGACAGAAAAATACGACCACGTCATCGCCGAGGGATGCCGCAGACGAACCGAGAATCATACTCGGGAAAACATTACTGGCTGCGGAACCGTTAACTGTAATCGCTACCTTGGCCATGATTCACCTCCTTTCTTGTGCTACAAGTTGCAACAGGCGCCGTGCTTTCTTTGCCTGCCGCTGCTTCCATAACTCTCCACCAGCAGCAAATTGTGGCCGCAGGCTCAGAGCCCATTTCGCCTCCTATTAAGTGGGTTGGGGCCAAGTCCCCTTACCGTTTCAGTGAAGCTCCTGACTGTCTCGGCAAACTTTGATCCTTCTGAAGCCCCTATCCATTCCAGCCTCAGTCTCTCGGGCTGGATCCCCACCGCCCCAAGGAAAGGCTTCATGGCCACAAATCTTCTACTGGTGCTCAGGTTACCCTTCATGTAATGACAGTCGCCAGGGTGACAGCCGGCAACCAAAACACCATCCGCCCCGGCAGCAAATGCTTTAAATATTAAGATCTCGCTGACCCTGCCGGAACACATCACCCTTACCGTCCTCAAGTTTGCCGGATACTGCATCCGTGAGGTGCCGGCCAGGTCCGCAGCAGCATAGGCACACCAGTTGCAGCAAAAGCCAATGATCACGGGCTCAAAGTCATCCCGGTTCACCTATCACGCCTCCTTTCGACTCGACAAACGCTTCATTATACCACGGTGCCTCAAGTTGCGCCATAATCTCCTCATTCCTGAAATGATTCATAGTAACAGCACCAGAAGGGCAAGCGGCTCCGCAAGTTCCACAACCTTTACATTGAGCCACGGTGACCCGAGCTACTCTTTTGCCACCTTTGGACACGAGTTCCATGGCTCCAAATGGGCAAAGGGAAACGCATGTGCCGCATCCTGAGCAGATATCCTCATTAACTGAGGCAGTTATAGCTTCAGCCTTTACGTAGCCTGTTCTCAATGGCCCCGCTGCTTTTGAGGCGGCTGCGTAAGCTTGAGAAATCCCTTCGGCCACATCCGTGGGCCACTTTGCTGAGCCACAGATGTAAATACCATCCATGGCAAATTCCACAGGCCGGAGTTTCAAATGTGCTTCCAGTAAGAAACCAAACTCGTCTAAGGAGACTTTAAGCATCTTGGATATTTCCTGGTTATCTTGGCGCGGGATAAGAGGCGTGGTGAGAACAAGCATATCGCAGGAAAGCTCTAGCTCCGTCCTACGTAGCGCGTGGTATACCCTTATCTTTTCAACCTTCCCGTTCCCAATGACTTCAGGAGGCCTTTCCAAGCTGTATCTAATGAATCTAACCCCCCGCTCCATAGCCTCTCGATAGTAATTCTCAAAATCTACACCGTAAGTCATAAGGTCACGGTGTAATATCCAGACTTTCGCCCCGGGGTTTGATTCTTTAATAAGAGAAGCATTCTTAATTGCATTCATGCAACAGATTCTGCTGCAGTAAGTTCTCTCTGGAACGCGAGCCCCAACACAGTTAATCATCACCACGTCCTTGCCCACGGACTCTCCGTTTTTTATCCGCTCCTCTAGCTCCAGTTGAGTGAGGACGTCAGGCATTTCACCATAGCTGTATTGACCTATTGGCTTTAATTCCTCAGCTCCAATGGCCACTATGATGGTGCCTACGTTGAACTTACTCTCCCTTCCGTCTCGATCCACAGTGACATCGAAGTTCCCTATGAATCCAGCCACCTCCCTAACCTTAGAAGAAAGATAGGTTTGGATCCTGGGATGATTCTTGACTTTTTCAATGATTGGATTGGTTAACTTTGTTGTCTCTTGGTTTGTGGGGTAAAGTCTATGAATATTTCGGAGGATCCCCCCAAGCTGCGATTCCTTTTCCACCAAATGGACATCGAACCCTTGCTGTGCCAAATTTAAGGCGGCACTCATACCTACAACTCCGCCGCCAATCACTAAGGATGAAGGAGCTACCTTGATCTCCACCTCCTCCAGTGGCTCAAGTAACCTTGCCTTCGCAACCCCCATCCTGATGAGGTCTTTAGCCTTTTCCGTAGCCTTCTCTGGCTCATTCATATGAACCCAGCTACATTGATCCCTTATATTGACAAACTCAAAAAGGTATTTGTTTAAGCCCACTGCTTCACAGGCAGATCTGAACAGCGGCTCATGGGTTCTAGGTGTGCAAGAGGCGACTATGACACGGTTCAAGCTATACTCTTGAATTCCCTTCTTAATCGCTGATATCCCTTCTTCAGAACAGGTATATAGATTATGCTCAGCATGCACCACATTGGGCAGTCCCTTTACATACTCAACAACCTCTGGGACATTGACATATGCCCCGATATTCCTACCACAGTGACAGACAAAGACACCAATGCGCGGCTCGTCCATTTCAACTTCCTCCTGCCATAACCTCCGCCACCCTGCCTGCTGCCCCTGACGCCTGGGTTACAGAATCTGGTATATCTCGTGGACTGTGGACATAGCCACAAGCAAAGATGCCGGGCTTTGTAGTATCCAGAGGTTGCGAAAACTTATCTGGAGTCCTCACAAAGCCATTTTCGTCCAACTCTATTCCTAGTATTTCTGCTAACTCTTTGGTGATTCGGGGAACCATCGCTTGCGCCAGAACCACCAGTTCTGCCTCAAATCTTTTTATTCCCCCGGTGGTGGTATCCTCATACCAAATAACAGGGTTATCATTCTCGGAGTTGACTTCAATCCTGCCAGGACGCCCCCTGATATATGTCACGTTGTATTCCTGTTTAGCCCTAACGATATATTCCTGAAATCTCTTGCCTACAGCCCTCATGTCCATATACAGAACTGTGGACTTCGTTCCTGGCTCATGTTCATATGCCATCATGGCTTCCTTGGTGGCATGCATGCAGCAGACGCTGGAACAATATGCTTTATACCTGAAATCGCGGGAGCCAACGCATTGGATGAAGGCTATATTGTGAGGGACCTTCCCGTCTGAAGGGCGCTTAAGTGCTCCAAAAGTAGGACCTGATGCCGCAGTCAGTCTCTCATATTCTATGGCAGTAATGACATTCTTTATCTTTCCATAGCCATATTCTTCAATTCGTGAGATGTCGTAGAAATCCAGGCCGGTAGCAACTATTATGGCACCAACATCGAGGTCCAGAACCTGATCAGTCATGTCATGGACAATTGCCTTCGCTTCACAAGCGTTTTCACACCCCTTACATTCGAGCTTCTCCGTGAGTCTCAAGCAGTGATTGGCGTCTCTGACGTTTTTCTTGGGCACTGCTTGAGGGAAAGGTAGATAGATAGCTTTCCTTGGAGATAGACCAAGGTTAAACTCGTCGGGCACCACGATAGGGCAAACATTTATCCTTTTGATAGCATCCTTTTCGCACTTTTCTATGCACTTCCAGCAACCAGTGCAGTCTAAGGCACTGTATATCGGCTTCTCACAGTTACATTCTTCGGCTTGTTCCATGGAACAGGTTACGCCTATGGAAACCAAGCTGTCTCTCCTAAAAACACCAAGTTCTTCAAGTTTATCTAAAGCCCTTTCGTCACATCCTCTGGAGACAACTCCAAACCTCTTCTCAGGCCACTTATCCTTGATCTTACGAACGAAAGTTGCCAGGTTATATCGTGGCTCAAGTTCCAGCTCGCTAAGCTCCTCCTTCTGGGTGAAAAGATAAGGGCCTACGTGTCCCCATCTTCTTCGAAGTCCAATTATGCCATCGTAACCCTGCTCTAGAATTTCCTCGGCTTTCGCTATTATTTCCCCCCTATCCAGAATCATCTCTGCTTCCCCTAGCACCTTTTTCCCCTTCTCAGCCATGCTTGTCTCCCTTATAGATTCTCACAGCGCAAACTTTGAACTCGGGGATTTTGGCTTCAGGGTCAAGATTCCTGCTGGTAAGCTCATTAGCGGCACACTCAGCGAAGTGGAAAGGTATAAATACCAGCCCAGGAGAAATTCGATCGGTAACGAAGGCCTTTATCTCAATCTCACCTCGCCGTGATTCCACCTGTACCTTTTCTCCTTGCACTATAGAGAGTCTTGCCGCGTCTTCAGGATTAAGTTCCACAAAGCCTGTAGGGGCTTCCCTTTCCAAGGCAGGGACTCTTCGAGTCATTGTCCCAGTATGGAATTGAAACATTACTCTGCCCGTGGTTAAGATGAACGGATATTCCTCGTCAGGTAGCTCAGCGGGCTGTTCATAGTCAATGGCAAAGAAGCGTCCTTTTCCCCTGGCGAAGACTTCTTCATGAAGGAATTTAGTGCCGGGGTGTTCTCTGGAAGGGCATGGCCAGGCTAAAACCTCCCCGCTATCCAATCGCTCGTAGGAAATGCCCCCATAGCTGGGGGTAAGGTTCACGATTTCCTCCATAATGGCTTCAGGCGACTCATAATTAAATTGGGTTCCTCCCATTCTTCTGGCAAGCTCAGTGATTATGACCCAATCAGGCTTGGAATCCCCGATAGGCTCTATTGCCTTCCTTCCCCTTTGAACTCTTCTATCTGTTGCGGTAAAAGTCCCCTCTTTCTCAGCAAAGGAACAGGCAGGCAGCACTACATGGGCAAACTGCGCTGTCTCAGAGAGGAAGCAATCCTCCACCACCAGGAAATCAAGTTCACTTAGTGCTTTTCTCACGTGGTTTACATCAGGATCGGAAAGCACAGGATTTTCCCCCATTATATACATCGCTTTAAGCGATCCTTTAAGAGCAGCATCGATCATCTCGGTTTCCGTGAGCCCTGGCTCTTGAGGCAATTTAACAGCCCAAGCTTTTTCAAATTTGCCTCTGCTTGCTTCATCCCGAACCGATTGATAGCCTGAGTAAACATTTGGCAGAGCACCCATATCGCAGGCACCCTGAACATTGTTTTGTCCACGAAGCGGATTTACCCCGGTTGACTTGCGACCAACGTTCCCAGTAAGCATCGCCAGATTGGCGCAAGATTCTACATTATCAGTGCCGGTAGTATGTTGGGTTATACCCATAGCATATAGAATGCTCGCTTTTTCAGCTTCCCCATAACATCGAGCTGCTTTCTCCAGAGCAGTCCGGTCGACCTTGGTTATCTGGCAAACCTTCTCAGCCGTGTATTCCCCGACTTTCTTTTTGAATTCCTCGAATCCTTCAGTACGCCCAGCGATGAAATCATTATCAGCCAAATTCCAAGAAAGAATCAGGTTCATTATGCCATTAAGCAGGCAAACATCTGTTCCCGGCCTGTGCTGAAGATAAACGTCAGCAAACTCGACTAGAGGTATGCGGCGTGGGTCAGCCACAATAAGTTTTGCCCCCTTCTCCTTGGCCCGTAGAACTCTTGAGCTTATAAGGGGATGCTGCTCCATAGTGTTGCTTCCTATCACGAAAATACAGTCCGCTCCTTCTATTTCCGGAATGCTATTGGTCATCGCTCCACTGCCAAAGGAATTAGCTAAGCCTAGCACTGTAGAGGCATGACAAAGTCGAGCACAATGGTCAACGTTATTTGTGCCGACGACTGCCCGTGCGAATTTCATCATGAGGTAATTCTCCTCATTGGTACACTTGGCGGACGAAAGGATACCTATGGAATCAGATCCTTGCAGTTGCTTTATCTCGCTTAACCTCCCGCTCACAATTTTTAAGGCCTCATCCCAGCTTGTCGCTTCAAACTCACCATTTCTTTTTACCAAGGGTGATTTCAGCCGATCAGGGTGGTAAATGAAACCTGCTGCATTCCTTCCTTTAATACAGAGCTGCCCCCCGCTTACCTCGTCGGTCTTGCAGGGAACCACCTCAGTTATCTCACCGTCCAGAACTTCGAGGTAAAATTGACAGCCACAGCCACAAAAAGGGCAAACGGTCAATACTAAGTCACAATTCATTTGCTTATCTCCGTCTTAACAACGGGCCGCTCCTTCACTCGCTCTACAAGTCTGCCTTTTATCTCTGGTTCTAAACCTGGAATGATTTCAAAAATTGACTCAGGAGGTTGACGCCGCATAAGCTGATGGATAGTTCTTAGGGGTATGTCCACAGGACAAGCTTCTTCACACATGCCACAGTTAATGCAACTATCGCCAATGCGGTAAGCTCTTATTATGTGAAACAGGGGCACAGCGGGAGGTATTTCGCCGGGGGCAATCCACTCTGGGTTTTCCAACTCAGTCTCATCGTAAATCCATACAGGGCAGACATCACAGCAGCCAAAACACTTTATGCACTTGCTGAGTTCCTTATGCCAGAAATCTGCTCGTGACTCTTCGTCCATCAGGGCCACCCGCTGGGCCAATATCTCAGGCTCCCCTCCCTCTCGTTCCTCAGGAGGAAGTTCAACAAATTTTCGCCTTTCGAAGGCAACATTGGTCATAGCATGCCTTTCCTTGTTTTCCTCAACACAGGCTTGGGTGCATTCTCCGCACTGGACGCAACTTGCCTCGTCTATTTTGATTCGGTCAACCCATATTTCCCCTTCAAACTCCTTCGAGCCACCTAACTCGGTCTGAGTGCACTCCCCACACCCCGTGCATTTCTCCCAATCAACGTATGTTGCCTTCCTCTTAACTTTGACCTTGAAATTCCCTACCTCCCCCGAGACTTCTTCGAGCTCCGAATAGGTCAAAAGCTCTATGTTAGGATGCTGGCTTGCCTCTATCATCTTGGGGGCAAGAATACACATGGCACAATCATTAGTCGGGAAGGTTTTATCCAGCTGTGCCATCCTTCCCCCAATGCTGGGCGACTTTTCCACTAGATACACCTTAATCCCCATATCAGCCAGATCGAGAGAAGCTTGAATCCCAGCTATCCCACCGCCAATCACCAAGACGGATTTATGTCCATTTCCGCGGTTCATTTACCGCCTCCTAAGGCGTTTGCTGCCAGATTTGCCAAATCCATAACTTCAATCCTTGGTATTACCCGCTTCTTTTCCCCTTTATCTACCATGGCACACCTGAAATGGGTTTGACATTTAGGACAGCAAGTTATCAGTGTCTCAGCTCCAGTCGAAGCTGCCTCAGACAATCTCTCTGTTCTTATCATGTTGGAATATGAGTCGCAATTGGTAAAGGCGCTGGTGCCACAACAGACAGAATCCCATCCGCTGTGCTCCATCTCAACAAGCTCTATCCCTGGAATAGACTCAAGCACCTTTCGAGGTGCATCATAGACACCTAAATGTCTTCCCAATCTACAAGGGTCTTGATAAGTTACCTTCTTTCCAATCCAGTTGAACTTAGCCTCCCCTTTCTCTATCTTCTCAGCTAAGAATTCAGAGATATGTTGTAACTCGCAATCCACACTAAACCCATGCTTGGGGTAGTCTAGCTTGAATGTCCGATAGCCCTCAGGACAGGAAAAAATTATCTTTTTCACCCCCGCCTCTTTTATTAGTTTTGTATTATGTTCGGCTAAGCTCTTGAAGGTCTCTACCTCCCCGGTCCAAAGCGCATCATGCCCACAGCATTTCTCATCTGGAAGCAATTTGGGCTCTATTCCGAGAAAGTTCAAGACTCTTAAGCTTGCCTCAGTGATATCAAGAGCTCTAGATTCAATGTCCTCAAAGATAGGCTCAAAATATGGGGCACATCCAACCCAGAACAGGACATCGGAGTCGTCAGAGATACGATACTCTTTGGACAGCCACTCCAATCTCCGTTGCTTAATGTCAGGACTTGTCATAAGTCGTGCCAAAGATTGCAGTTGTCCCGAGTGCGCATAAATTCCATGCTGTCCATTACCCTGGGCTATAGCTCGGGCTTGGCGAATGAAAATAGGAAAATCAACATCGCAGGGGCATCTCTGCTGGCAGGTATAGCAAGTTAAGCAAGAAAAGAGTTTTTGGTTGAAAACCAATTCATCCTCAAATCCCAAAAGAGCGTCTTCAATTATCGCTCGCGGAGAGAAAGATGGATCATATCTGGCAACAGGACATACACTAGTACACTTGCCGCATTCCAGACAGTAATAAGTCTTGGTTTCCTGAATAATGCCTTCTAGATTCAAACCGCTACTTTTTCCTTTCCTAAAGCTGAAAAAGGTGAGGGGCCCAGTCTCTTGAGTTGGTCGACAAATTCCTCAACCACTCTGGCAAATACTGTTCCCTCGGAAGTAGATATCATCTCACGCCTTAGCCTTTCGTCCTCTAAACCAAGGATATGAACCAGCCTCTTTAGCTTGGCGAACATTGCATCACACTTTACCGGGCCATCAATGTAATGGCAGTCGGTATATTTACACCCGGCAACTATAACTCCATCAGCACCCCTCTCGAAGGCTCTGAGGACATAATCGGGATTTATCATTCCACTGCACATCACCCTTACAATATAAACATTGGGAGGGTATTGAACCCGGCTTGTCCCGGCCAGATCGGCCGCAGCGTAAGTACACCAGTTGCAGGCAAAAGCGACGATCTTCGGCTCAAATTCAGCCATGGTGAGCCTCCAGCAAGCCATCAACCAAGCTATCTATTTCCTGCATGTTGAAATGCCTGATTGACATTGCTCCCGTAGGACAAACAATAGCGCATGCCCCACACCCTTTGCACAGGGCTTCATTTACGCTGGAAACCAAAGTCCCATCCTTGCTAATAATCGTGGGGGCATGGAAGGTGCAAATTTCTTCACAGCGTCCACACCCATGACAAACGGTTTCATCCACATTGGCTATGGCTGCCTCAGTGGTTACCTTGCCTTTGCTTATTAGCGACAAAGCTTTGGATGCCGCCGCGGAAGCCTGGGCCACGGTATCAGGGATGTCCTTCGGTCCGGCACAGCAGCCAGCGATGAAAACTCCGTCTGTGGGCGTGTTTACCGGAGCAAGTTTAGGATGCGTTTCCAAGAAGAAGCCGTCGCCTCTTTGACCTATGGTAAAACGACTGGCGATATCGGCTGCATCAGACCGGGCTTGCAGAGCAGCACAGAGGATAACCATATCCACCGGGACACGGATCATCCTCCCCAATAAGGTATCCTCAGCCAAGGCAACTAATTTCCCTCTCTCCTCTTCGTTTGTCGCCTGGTCGGTAATTTTCGCCACCTTGCCTCGGATGAAATTCACTCCCATTTCCGAAACGTGTTGGTAAAATTCCTCATAGGCTTCTCCAAAACACCTCATGTCAATATAGAATTCATATACATCGGCCTTGGTAAACTCCTTTATCAGCTCTGCATACTTGAGACCATACATGCAGCAAACCCTGGAGCAGTACTCATGGTAGTTCTTGTCTCGACTGCCGACACAGTGTACAATAGCCACACTTTCTGGTTCTCTGCCATCCTTAAGTTGAATTCGCCCCTGAGTTGGCCCGCCAGCACAGGTTATCCTCTCGAATTCAAGTCCGGTTAGAACATTATCATACTTCTTATACCCGTATTGAGTCATGACACTGGGATCAAACTGGTCGTAGCCAGTAGCCAGAATGATCGAGCCTACCTCTACCTCAGCAAACTCCTCTTTCATGCTATGGTTAATCGCCCCCTGCTCACAGACCTTCAAGCACTCCAAGCATTCTGAGCATACGCCACAGTTGAGACAGCGTTTAGCCTCCTCTATGGCTGTTTCTTGGTCAAAGCCTTGTTCAACCTCAGCAAAGGAGCTTTTTCTCTGGTCAAGGCTAAGCAGCGGCATGCTGGCTCTTGCCTTTGGTTTGACTCCTTCCATCGATACCTGTTCTACCTTTTTGGACGCTATTTGTCTTCCCTCGGTTAGGCTAATACCTTTCAGATATCGATCAATAGAAATAGCTGCCTCTTTGCCGGCGGCGATGGCTGCAATTACGTCACCGGGGCCGGAGACCGCGTCGCCACCGGCGAAAACGCCATGGATATTTGTTTGCAAGGTAGGAGAGGCGACTTCAAGGGTGCCCCAACCAGTATAGTCCAATTCTTCAGGCAGCATTGTCTTATCCACAGCCTGACCAATAGCGATGATAAGATTGTCCACATCCATGGTGAACTCTGAGCCTTTGATAGGTACCGGACGGTTACGGCCGCTAGCATCAGGCGTGCCCAACTCCATCCTGATACACTCAATAGCTGTCAATTGACCATCCTCGGATAGGATTTTGACTGGCCCCGCCAGGAAGTGGATCTTGACTCCTTCTCGCTCGGCTTCCTCAACCTCGGTCCCGATAGCAGGCATTTCAAGCTGAGAGCGGCGATAGACTACAGTCACCTCTTTAGCCCCAAGGCGTGAAGCTAATCTAGCAGCATCGATAGCGGCGTTGCCGCCACCAATGACTACCACCCGCTCCCCTAAACTAATCTTCACGCCAGAATTTGCCATTCTGAGAAAGTCGAGGGCATGGATTACTCCGCCTGTTTCTTCACCAGGGACTCCTGTCTTTTGGCTTTCCTGACAACCGTTGCCTAGGAAAATGGCTGTATATCCCTGGTTGAAGATCTCGCCGATGTCTTTAACTGGCGTATTTGTCCTGATCTCAACCCCCAGTTCTTGTATGTAGTTTATCTCGTTATCCACTATTTCTTTGGGTAATCTGTATGCGGGGATGCCATACCTTAGCAGGCCACCTGGCTGAGGAAGTGCCTCGAACACAGTGACTCCATAACCCTCCCTAACCAAATCGTAAGCACAGGCAAGTCCGGCAGGGCCAGAGCCAACAATAGCCGCTTTATCCTCTTTTGTCCTTTCAACTGGAGCTGCTCTTTCCCTCCCGAGCCTCAGCTCATAATCAGCAATGAAGCGCTTCAGGCTTCGAATGGCGATGGATTCGTCAAACCGCCCTCGCTCGCAGTCCAGTTCACAAGGATGCGTACAGACCCGTCCAACAACCCCGGCAAAAGGCATTGTCCTTCTGACTACTTCAAGGGCTTCTTTGAACTTGCCCTGGGAAATAAGTGCGACGTAGCCTTGAGCATTGACTCCAGCGGGACAAGCAATGCGGCACGGCGCGGTGCCTCTCTTGTCAATGGCAAAAGCGGCAGGGACAGCTTGAGGGAGGGGAAGATAAGCTGCCTTTCTCATGTGCAGGCCCATTTCAAACTCGTCGGGCACCTCAACAGGACATACTTTGGCGCATTCCCCGCATGAGTTACATTTAACAACGTCCACATACCTGGGCTTCTTCCTCACTTTGACCCTGAAATTGCCGATATAGCCTGAGACCTCTTCTACTTCACCAGAGGTCATTAATTCGATGTTAGGGTGATGACCGACGTCGGTCATCTTAGGTGTGAGAATGCATTCCGAACAGTCCAAAGTAGGGAAAGTCCTGTCAAGCTGGATCATATGCCCACCAATGGATGGTTCCCGTTCTACCAGATAGACTTTCTTACCCCCATCAGCGATATCCAAAGCAGCCTGAATTCCAGCGATGCCACCACCCACAACCAAGACATCAGGATTGACTGGAACTTCCTTAATGTCCAGAGGCTCGTGCCAGTAAACGCGCCTTATTGCAGCGCGTACAAGATCCTTGGCCTTCTCGGTGGCTCGCTTCTTGTCTGCAGCATGGGGCCAAGAACAATGCTCCCTGATATTGGCATGCTCATATAAGTAAGGATTTAACCCAGCATCCTGGCAGGCCTTGCGGAACGTAGGCTCATGCATCCTTGGCGAGCAGGAAGCAACCACAACTCGATTGAGCCCTAGCTCTTTGATATCATTTTTGATGAGATCCTGCCCGGGGTCAGAGCACATATACCTGTAGTCACGAGAAATGACCACATGGGGCAAGGTTGCAGCATATTTGGCCACCCCCTCGGAATCCACTGTGCCGGCAATATTCAATCCACAGTGGCAAACGTATACTCCGATCTTCACCTCTTCCATATCTACTCCAGCTTGTCGCTACATTGCCTCCTGAACTAATTCTGTAATATCCTTGATTTCAATGGTCTCGCCCTTATCCACTCTCAACTGACTATCTTTCAACATGCACATACAATAGGGACAGGCAACAGCTAATACCTCAGCTCCAGTTGCCAGAGCTTGCTGTAATCTAATGTCGGCAAATCTTTCCTCTTTTTTGACGCCCATCCAGATGCCTCCCCCTCCGCCACCACAACAAAGACTGTTTTCCCTGGAATCCAGCATTTCAGCCAGCTCGAGACCGGGAATGCTCCGTAAGACCTCCCGAGGCTCATCGTATATGCCGTTATGCCGACCAAGGTAGCATGGATCATGATATGTAACCCTCTTATTCAGTTCCTTGCTAGGTTTTATCCTCTGCTCCTTAATGAGTTCCAACAGAAGCTGGCTAGAGTGAATCACTTCAAATTTGCCTCCGAACCCCGGGTATTCATTCTTGAAAGTGTGATAGCAATGGGGCGAAGAAACAAGAACACGCTTGACGCCGTTCTCAACAAAAGCAGCAATATTGTTTTTTGCTAGCATTTCAAATACGTCTTCATTTCCTAACTTACGGGTGCTCTCACCACAGCAATTCTCTTTACTGCCCAAGATGCCAAAATCCACTTGCGCCTTTTTCAGGATATCCACTGTAGCAAGGGCTATCCCCCTCTCCGCCGGTTCATATATGGAGAAGCAACAAGGGAAAAACGATAGTGCAGTGCCCGGAGTAAATTTCTTCACTCCCAAACCCTTAGCCCAGTCATCCCGCTTTCCCGGCTCCTGACCGAATGGATTACCCACACCAGCGATATTCTTGACTGTGATTCGAAGGGCATCAGGAACAGCGCCAATGCCCAAACTTACTACAGCTCGGCGCAACGCCCTCATAATATCGATTATCTCTACGCCACGAGGGCAGCTCTGGACACAAGCCCGACAAGTGGCACAAAGCCACAGCTCATCACTCTCAAAATCTGTGGCTCCAAGCTGGGCCTCGTGAATAATACGGCGAACAATAAAGCTTCGAACCAGATTCCAGGGACAATTAGCAGTGCAAATGCCACATTGGTAACACAATCTCAGAGGGTCACCACCAGCCTCTAGTATCACGTTTGTGGCTTCTTTGTAAGGAGCTAGCACCTGCATGGAACTTTGGCCCTGGTTCTATAAGAATCAGACAAAAAAGGGGAGGTAGCTATCTTGAAAACCTTGCAGCTACCCTCTTTCTCCACAGAATGAATTAAAGCACGGCCAGTGAGTATAACAAAATATTGCTGGTGAAAGCAAATTCTCGGCGACAATATGGTTATAGATGTTTCAAGAACCCTTCTAATGGAGCCTCCTGGTCACCTAGGATTAGGAGCATAAGAGAAACTCCTGACTATGGCGCTATTCTGAGGCTCTCCGTGGGCCAAACCAGAATGGGGCTAAAGCAAGTAGTTGTTACTCTAAGGAAAGAGGGCCAGGTATCTCATAAGAATACGTCTGCCCCATTTTGTGCCGCTGGAACTTTTTGGGTAACTCCTTTTCTGCAACCCTAACTAACTTGGCTATGCCTTAGCCCTTTGTTCCTTTTTACGCAGTGCCTCTCGGCGAGCTGCTAGCTTAGTCAGTTTTTGGTCCAAAGCGTCCTGCATAAACTGGCCAAATTCACAAGTCGAGCATTGGAACAGACGGGTGCAAAGTCGATAAGAGACGTCACCCTTTAGAGCATAACGGCAAGGTCTCTGACTTCCCGGCAGTTCTTTAAACCTCTCCAGGGCCTTATCGATTTCCGGAGCTTCGCCAGCGGCTATTTTCTCTTGCATCATCTGGTCAAACTCGCAAGTAAGGCAGTCATAATTCCGGGTGCAGACCCTGTAAGAGACCACGCCCATCTTTGACCAGACACACTCATTGACTTTCACCACCTGTTCAACAGTAGCCTCATCTTCAGGCACCTCAACTTTTGGCTTGGCCAGTTCTTCCTTCGTCCTTTGAATCCAAACTCGGGTTTCCATGTGGCCCGGAGCGGTACGGAGAATAGACTGCAATTCCCTCAACGCTTTCTCATGGCGGCCCGCCCTGAAGTGGCTTTTGCCTTGCTCGAGGCAAACAGGGATTTCTTCCTCAGTTATAGCTATGGTCTGCTCAACCTCGGCTTCTTCGACCACTGACGCTTCCATTACCGCTGCTTCAACCTTCTCCTCCACAGGTTTTACCTCTGCCTGAATAGGGCCGAGAACCTCCTGAATTGATTTTTCCAGAGCATCGGGGGCAAAGGGCTTAACCAAGTAATCAACTGCTCCGATTTTCATTGCCTCTACTGCTGTCTCCACCGAAGGGTAAGCAGTGATGATGATTCCTTTAAGCTTTGGGTTTTGCGCAGTGGCCTCCTTCAGCAGCTCAAGCCCATTTTTCCCTGGCAGCCTTAGATCAAGAACGACAACGCCAAATCCCCTCTTTCCAATTTCTTGCAACGCCTCTTCGCCTTCCTGGGCAGTTTCCACCTCATAGCCCCTATCCTTAAACCAGTCTCGAAGCGACTCGCGCATAATGGCTTCATCTTCAACAATCAATACTGATTTCACTTCTTTCATCTCCTTTTCTTGTTTTGTTGAGATTGTTTGTCTGTCCATTCTTCCACCTCCTTTCGCCCTTTGATGTTGCAGTTTTTCAGCCAACTCCTTTCGTTTTTACATCAGCACTCCCTCAATTTCAGCCGTAATCTGCTCAGCGCTAGAGTTACTAATGGTAATGGCCTCACTAGGGCAGGCAGCACTACATGCACCGCATCGCTTACACTTAAGGTCATCTATAACTGATACTACTCCTTTACTAGCTTTCACTAGTTTGATGGCGTCATAGCTACATACGGCGGCACAAATTCCACAGCCACTGCACACGTCTTGGTTGACTTCAATTTCTGCTATCTCAGGCTGAACTCCCAGTGCCACACATGCTTTACAGCTCTTACATGGACCGCAGCCCAGACACCTCTTGGCCTCCTCCACTGCTTCTTCCAAGGTGAACCCCTTTTTAAACAGTTCAAAGTTCATCCTCTCTAGTGACCATTCCGATTCAGGCTGAGGCTTGTATTCCATAAGCTTGGGGATAGCAGCAGCTTCATACTGCTTCTCTCTGCCTAGCTTCAGGTCTTCACCCCCCAGGTAGCGGTCGATGGACTCCGCTGCTATCACCCCATCCCTCATTGCTTCTGCGGCAAGACCTACCCGTCTCACATCGCCGCCGACAAAAACCCCTTGCTTACGATTGCTCATGAGAGTGAGGGGATCGATATCGAGCCTGCCTCTCTCATTCAGCAGACCTTCCTGGGGAAAGAGTGTCCGCTCTGGACCTTGCCCTATGGTAACCAGCAGCACATCGCCCTCAAGATATATTGCATCGCTGTGGTCAAACTTGGGATTAAATCCGCTTTCGTCAAAGACCGACGTGCATCGGGGACACGTTATTCTCTTGAATTTCCCATCCTCTCCGATTATCTCTTCTACACCTCGGGAGTAGTATATCTTTAATCCTTCCTCAGTAGCCCCTTCTATCTCCTCCACATCAGCCGGAATCCCATCCTTGGAAGATTTGTCTTCATTTTCGAGGCAGACAATGGAAACATCTGCACCGAGCCGCCGTGCACTCCTTGCTACATCAAATGCCACATTGCCGCCGCCTATTACTATCACTCTCTCCTCTCGGAAGAGTTGCCGAAGGAACTCTTGAGAAAGCCTGTTTTGGTTCAGCTCGAAAAGGAGATGCAAACCAAAGGCGACGCCGCCAAGGTCTGCTCCATTCACTAGCTGCCCCTCCATAGTCAGGGGTCTGGGAGAAGGAGTACCAGTAGCAATGAACACAGCTCGGTACCCCTCACTTTCAAGGTCATCCAGCGTTTTCCCGCCATTGCCCATCATTGCTCCAAACTCAACATCAATATGAGCAATCCTCACCAGATTATCTAAAGTGGTATCTATAATATTTGTGGGAAGACGATATTGGGGGATATATCTCAACGCTCCTCCCAATTGTGAGCTCCTTTCCAGAATAGTCACCTGATAGCCGTTTTTGCTCAACTTGTAAGCACACATCAGCCCCCCAGGTCCGCCGCCAATCACCGCAACCTTCTCTCTGGTAGGATAGGGAAGTGGCGGTTTGGTTTCTAGATATGGAAGATAATGATCAGTGAGGAATCGTTTGAGCATCGTTCTTCTTATTGCCCCGGTCTGGTCTTTGTAATTGCATTCCATCTCACAAAGCCCACAAATGTAGCTGCATACCGTGAATAGAGGATTCTTGTCATAAATTTCACCACCTATCACTATTATCTGGTCGTAAGCCCTCTCAGCATCCAAGGGAAGATACGCCATCATAGTATTAGTGCGCTGAATAGGCTCTCCGATAGGACAAGCTATCTAACAAGGAGGCAGACATACTTTCCCGGTTGCCTCGTCAATCACCTCCTCAACTGCTGGAACTTCCACCACAGCTGCCTCAACCTTGGTCTCTTCAGGCCTTATCTCCACTTGAACCGGCCCGAGAACCTCCTGAATTGGTTTTTCCAGGGCATCAGGGGCAAAAGGCTTGACTATGTAATCGACTGCTCCGATCTTCATCGCCTCCACTGCAGTCTCAACCGAGGGATAAGCAGTAATAACAATCCCCTTAAGCTTAGGATTCTGCACCGTGGCCTCCCTTAACACCTCGAGCCCGTCTCTTCCTGGCAGCCTCAGATCGAGAACCGCAACACCAAATTCCCTCTCCCCAATCTTCTGCAATGCCTCTTGACCTTCTTCAGCAGTGTCCACTTCATAACCATCTTCTCTAAGCCAATCTCGCAGCGATTCCCGCATGATGGCTTCATCCTCAACGATCAACATTGGTTTCATTTCCTTTGCCTCCTCTTTCTTGTTTGTCGAGATCGCTTGTCTGTCTATTTTTCAGCTCCCTTCATTTTTTTTATGCCGACTTCTTCCCTTCAAGTTGTTCCCACCCTGCTGATTTGCAACTTTCTTGCCAAAATAGAAAGCTACCCAGAGAATTTGGGTAGCTTTTGTCGCCAAGGAAGACCAAAGATCTGTAATACTTTTGCGGCCTGTAAAGACCTCGGTCACACACTGTCCATTTTCTTTACGCCACGATCATAGCCCTTCGCCTCGTTGTAGAGTGTAATTCTGGTGATTCCTAAGATTCCGGCCGCCACGCTATAATTTTCTCCAGTTTCAAAGAGGACATTCAAATATGGCTTTCCTCCACCTCTTTAGGGTTCCCCCCTTGTGCACTTACGCGAGCTGGCGACATATCTTCATGAGGCAAATCAGCCACTGTGACAAGGCCAGCTTCGGCTAGGATGGTTGCCCTTTCAATAGCATTTTCCAGCCTACGAAGATTTCCCGGCCAGTCATAATCGAGGAGAAACTCTGTTACCTCTCGGGAGAATCCAGCGACCTCTTTTTGATTCTCCGAGGATCAGCCACTGCGTCTTGGGGCATTTGGCGATGATTTTCTCAAATCTGACCTGTATTGCTCCTGCAGTGCAGACGCTGATGCAAGCGGGGTGGGTAATGCAACGCTCCTCCATAATCCCTGCCACCCCCCCCCTTCACCCTGAGCGCCTTCACCAGCCAATTGCGAACGCAAGCATAGCACCGATTGAATCTTCCCGCCAGCAAAGACCAAACTCATTTGCACGCCTCATCTAGTTCTTAGACGAGTTCTTTCTCTTCCATGCTGGAGCTATCTTCAACTCCTTCCTTAGACTTGCTACCAAGCGACGGGAAATAGAAACACCAAATGCTTCTTTCAACTTGTGCTTAATTGCTTCGTCCGATAGAGGCTCCGTCTCAGCTTCAAGGAAGCGTCTGACTAGTTCCTTCTTGAACCTTCTTGGTCGAGGGAAGAAATCCTTGAAGGCTTTCTCTTCGCCCCAGGGTGTGTCTAGGCTTCTGCCCCTGATGGCACGGCTAATTGAGCTTGGAACAACTTCAATCCTTTCGGCCAGCTCCCGTTGGCTGAAGGGTAGAAGTGCTTTGAGATCACCGGATTCGAAGTAGAGCGCTTGTTGTTCCACGATACCTTGCAGTATCCGAGTTATCGTGTCCTTACGGCTATTGATTAGCTCCAGTCTTCTGAATAGCTGCCTGATTTCCCCCACTTCAGCACCACTAATAGCTCCATTCCCTTTCAATTCCTCAAACCTTTCATAGTCAATCGAATATCTTCCCCGGGCAGAAGAAGGTGAGAAATAACCAATGACAAATCCCGCTGGCCCCCTTTCCACCGCGGCAACCTTGGAATAGCGAATTCCATGCTCCGGACTAAGTGCAGTGGGGTGACAGAACTCACTCATAATGGAGAATTCATCGACAAGGCTGTTTATTCTTCGAACCTCCGAAAGTTCTAGATTGCATTCTTGAGCTATCTTCTCCAGGCTTATTTCCCCTTCAGAATATAAGAAATATCGCTTGAAGTTTTCCAGTCCCATTTTTTGTATCTGACGGACAACGTCTTCCTTATCTAGCAGAAGAGATTCGACGTGAGGAGATCCTGCGTCAACTGCAATTTCCTCATTAAGCTGATAGAAACGAGAGGAAATGTCCGTCTTAGGGTATTTCTGGTAATGTACTATTCTCGCCTCCTGATATAACTTCTTGAATAGGGGGCTATTTTCTAGCTCGCTGATGAGCCTGTTAAACTCGTCTTCAGGCATTTCCAGCAAACTGGCCTGTTCCAATCGGGCAATCAATTTGAACTCTTGCCGCGTTTGCAGAGATTGTGTTTGATGAATCTCCAACCTACCCATTTGTGTGACTCTTTTACAGCATATAGTACTGCATTGTCAAAAGGACTGTTTTTGCTGGAATGTTACTGCTGTCTAACCTTCATGGTAGTTGAGCTAAGGTAACTGGCAAAGCTGTTATTAGACAGCCTCTCCGAATGTGTCAGACACTATGTCAATGAGGTTTTGAAATTAATGTGTCCCAGGCGAAATCACCTTTCAGAAGCGAAGCAGCAGCAAGCTCTTACCATCGCTAGAGAATTAGCGCCACTCTGGGCAAGCAAGTTTGACCCACCTTGTTTGCTGTTCTAGAACCAGCATGGAAGGGGCTTCTCACCCAAAGCCATGCGGCAAAGGTCAATCAAATATATTTCGGCAAGCCGCGCTCCTCACAACCCTTTCTAAGAGCTAGCTGGCACCAGGGACAGATGAATGCCATGGCTTCAGCTCCATGTTCCTGTGTGTCAGCAAGGTTCATGTCCTGGACTTTGCTAGCCAATTCTGGCTTGAAGGACGGTTTCACACCATAATCTGCTGCTATCCTATTCGCCATGGCATAACATTCGTCATGCAGAAAGATAATTTCCCTGGCGCCCAGCTTAGCCAAGTTATCGAAGAACCTGTGCACATTTGCTTTGACAACGCTCTCCAGAGCCGCGTGGAGGTAAACCACGTAGCACCAATAATCGGCTCCCTTAACTATTGTTAGGCCCTCGAACATTTTGCTCTCGAGTACCCCCTCAGAAAGCAAAGGCCCAGCAATACACACGGAAAGGACAGCTTTGTCATGATCTCCCTTGATTACTTCGTTAGGGACTTCCATTCCTCTATCAAGAAAAGCGCGCGTCTTTTCCGGTATAACTAACGCTCCGGTCTCTTCTTGAAGCCGCATGATCAAATCGTAAGGATTAGCCCCTGTGGGGCAATACTCGTTGCAGGCTACGCACGTGATGCACTCTTTCAGAACCGGAGCCTCTTTGCCTTCAGTTAAGGCAGTAAACTCTCTGATAGCCCGGTCCCTATCGTAATCAACGTACTGGCATTTCACCAAGCAATCCCCGCACAGATTACACTTTGATCTATCAAACACGCTTTTAAAGCTTCTTATGAGTATTCAGCACCTTCAGGCACAACCAAAAGTTCAAGGTTAGTCGAGGAGCTGACAATCCTGTGGCCATTCCTGTCATGGGTGCTGTTCCAGATAGTATGAAATCCTCCGTAGTTTGTGAAGGCATTGGTGCTTCTCATCCTGGCGCTATTGAAGGCTAGCTTTGTCAGTCCTCTAGCTCGTCCGTTACCTCACAGCAAGGGTCACCCAGAGGCATTAGCTTTGTCAGGATTGGCTTTTTGATTTTGACGCCAAGAGCGTCGAAGGTGCCACGCTCCATAGCTTCCAGAATCACACTACAAATCTTAGGGGTCTCCCTGGCTGGGTTGGCCAGCGGGCAAGCAAATATTCGTCCCACCGCTCGCTTCCTCCCAGTTTCAGTCCATTCACATTTGATACCCATGCCATTGTTTTCCATGTCATGTATCCGCCCCAAGCTGCGGGCGTCGGTCGGGTCAATCTTCATAACTCGAGCCATGCCAGCCGCTCGGCTACGGCCAATATCATATGCTGCTTTCTCAGCAGCTTCCCAGACCTCCTCTCCAAATTTGGCCTCAAGTGCGCTCATAATCTTGGCTAGAAAAACGCCCAGTGTAGCACCACCTAGTTCAACAAGCTTCTCAGGTGGTGTATCAGGGAGGAAAATCGTCTTTCGATCTTCTCCTAGCGGCTCCAGCTTATCCACGAACTCGGCTATGTTAGTGCCATTCTCATATCTTTCCTCAATCCTTCTTCCCATTGTGATTACCTCCTCTATTTTCTAATCGCTGGTAATGGGCAACCATAATAAACTGCAGGATCTAGCAAGCTTTCCTACCATCTTCCCTGCCTCTATGATACATGGTTAATAAATCTTAACACATTTTCCATCACCTTTAATGCTTATTCAGGCAGAAAGCCACATGCGCTTTGCCCGAACAATTGCTGAGGCATTTCTTGCCTATCTGCAATCCTACCCCAACATCACGTTATCTATCAACCTGGCCTTGCCTATTCGGACAGCCAGGGAGGCTAACGCAGGGCGGTCAACGTGCTTCAGCTCTTCCAGGGTATTGCTATCAGCGATGCTAACGTAGTCAATTTGAGCCAAGGGCTCCCTTTGAATACGCCAAACCATTTGCTGCCGAATGTTATTGCCATCTTTTTCCCCATCCTGCCATAACTGCTTGGCCAAAGATAAAGCCTCGAACAGGACTGCGGCTGGCCGACGCTCATCGGGATTGAGGTAGACGTTACGGCTGCTCAGCGCCAGACCATCGCTTTCCCTCACTGTAGGCACAACCACAATCTCTAGGTTCATATTGAGTTCAGCAACCATGCGCTTAATAGCTATTGCTTGTTGAGCATCCTTCTGTCCAAAGTAAGCTCTAGTAGGTTGGACAATGTTGAATAGTTTAGTGCAAACCGTGGCTACCGCCCTGAAATGTCCCGGCCGAGACGCTCCCTCAAGACGCTCAGTCACCTTCCCTACGTCCACCCAACTACTGAATCCAGGTGGATACATCACATCGTCAGAGGGCACAAAAACGACATCTGTCTTCTCCTGCTCTAAGAGCTTCAAGTCGCGACTTAAGTCTCGCGGGTAAGCTCCAAAATCTTCGCCAGAAACAAACTGGGATGGATTGACATAAATGCTAACCACGACGACAGAATTCTCACGTCTGGCTTGCTTCACCAAAGCCAGGTGGCCCTCATGAAGATAGCCCATAGTGGGCACGAGCCCCACCGAATTCCCAAGCGATTGCCTCAGCTTCCTTGTCTCACCGATTGTTTCTACTACTTGCATGCTCATTCAAATAGAGCGAGCGACTAGAGATTCTCCGCCATTCACCCTGACAATCCTGTTTTTGTCATCTACGTGAACCATAGCTGGCGTCATCTCAATTGCCTCGCCATCTGTAAGTTGACAGTAGGAGAGGATTAGAACTATGTCACCCTTTGCGACAAGCCTGGCAGCAGCTCCATTAATACCAATCATTCCTGAATTTGCTTCGCCTTCAATGACATAAGTGCTGAATCTAGCTCCATTATTGATGTTGAGCACCTCTACTCGCTCATTAGGCAGCAGGTCGCTCGCCCCCATAAGTGTTCTATCAACAGTAATGCTGCCCTCATAATCTAAGTTAACCTCGGTAACATGAGCTCGATGAATCTTACTTTTCAGCATACTCCTCATTTCTAACTCCTGCTTAACTCCTTGACTGACGGTATCCCGGCCATAGTCTCAGCTTGAATCACTGCTCTGGTTACAGCGGCGGCTACCAGCTCTACAGCTACCGAGCCAATAACATTGATATCAGCCCTCTTTTCGCCTGAAGAAAGGGCAAAAATGACATCGCCGTCATACATAGTTCGGCAAGGATCAACGGTCCGAGCTATCCCGGCTTGTGCCATCTGGGCCAGTTTGTTCGCCCGCTCCTTACTAAGTTGGACGTTGGCGGCTACCACGCCAATTATGGTGTTACACGATAAGACGCTTCTCCCAAATTTGCCTTTCCTCAGCAGCTCAGCAGTACGCAAGAAACCTTCCCCATTTGAACCCCGAGGCCCGGCTATGACCTCCCCCGTTCTAGGATCAATAACATCTCCAAAGGCATTGACCACCATAAGCGCAACCACTGCAACACCATCAGCTAATTCCTGACTGGCCAGCCCCAAACCACTCTTTGTAGCTCTCTCCATACCCAGAATCTTACCCACCGTGGCACCAGTGCCAGCACCAACACAGCCCTCGGCAACTTCAGCATCCGTAGCAGCAAGGCAAGCCTTATAGCCCGCCTCAGCCCCAGGCCTGATTTCAGCACTACCTATAGCTAAATCGAAAATAATGGCCGCTGGAACGATAGGCACCAAGCCAGCTCTAGTTTCATGACCAACTCCTTGCTCCTCAAGATACTTCATCACCCCGCTAGCAGCGTCAAGCCCGAAAGCGCTACCACCACTGAGCACAACAGCCTGCACTTTTTCTACCAAATTGCCTGGCCGAAGAACATCTGTCTCCCTGGTTCCTGGCGCTGAGCCACTGACATCTACGCCAGCTACGGCACCCCGCTCGCAAAGAATTACAGTACAGCCGGTCACTGCCTCCTTGTCAGTAAAATGTCCCACCTTAACTCCTATTGATGTTAGTGGGTTAGGCATAACAAACCTCAACAAAAAACCTCTCGGCATTGCCAAGAGGGTCTACAATCATCATCTTGCCCGTCTCGGTCCTTGCCGATCCAAGCGGGAGTCTTTCTTATCCTGCTCGTGAACTCACTGCCTTGAGGTCAGTGGCCAGTTTTATGCTAACAGAATTACCCTATTTCGTCAATAGCTCTGAAGCTCGCTATAGATGGTGGGGGCCAGAGTCTGGAGACGACGTCGGAGAGAAGTAGGTACCCTGCCATCGGGCAGCGGCGTAATAGAGATCCTGCTTAGCTGCAAAGCACCTATATCACTGCCAACATTACCGTGAAATGAGTCCTGGCTGCGCCTAATTCGGTAACTATCCGCTCCGCTGCTCAACTCTCTTTCTACTGTGTCACAATAATTTTGCCTGGTTAGTGTGGTAATCTCCACCCCGTCAATCTCACTTAGGGCCAGATTAGGCAGGTTAACGTTTAGCAGATTTCCCTTTGGCAGAATCCCGTCTCTTATCTTGGCAGCCAACAAAGCTGCCAACCTAGCCCCGACGGCGAAATCTAGTCCCTCATATGCGTTCACAGATATAGCTAACGACGAGATGCCGTGCAAGTAGCCTTGGAACGCTGCGCCTACAGTGCCCGACACGAAAACGTCATGACCTATGTTGGGTCCCCGGTTAATGCCAGAAACAACCAGGTTTATGCCACCTGGGAATAAGGACTTAAGAGCTATGATAACGCCATCGCTGGGCGTACCTTCCACTGAATAAGCTTCTACCCCTTCCAGCTGTGGCTCTACCTTCTTCACTCTGATAGATTGGCGAAGGCTGATCGAAGTTCCCGAACCGCTTTGTTCTCGCTCAGGAGCCACTACTGCTACGGGCCCCACCCGTTGAAGCTCTTTTGCCACTACCCAGAGCCCGGGAGCACATACCCCGTCGTCGTTGGTAACCAATATCTTCATATTGTTATTTGCTATTGTCTTGCCCGGCACTCACTGACGCAGCGCAGCGGAGTCTTCACTACTTACGACTACACAGGCTTCCCGTCAACATAAAGCTCATAATCATAGTTAATCATGCCGGGTTTTATCTTCAGCATACACGGGACGCCAGAAATGTCAAACTGCTGCTCCCGATGACCAAAAAGACCTATTGAAAGCGCTTTGGCTGGAAACATGGCTACTACCTCTCCATCAACTCTTATCTCCCCTATTGCCAGCCAGGGCTTGCGTCTGACTTCTACAGTATGAGTGCGGCGACGAACTGCAACTGTCCAAGTCCTTCCTGCCATTCCTTATCCCTCCTTTTACCTCATTATTTTGCTTTCCTAAACGAGCTATGTCAAGGGTGCCCCCTTCGCTTGACAGGACAAAGTTTTCCCTGATAAACTCGGCTTTGGAGAGTCCTCGTACAAATGGCCCCGTGGTGTAGCGGTTTAAACATGCCACCCTGTCACGGTGGAGATCAGGGGTTCGAATCCCCTCGGGGTCGCATCTCCATTATTTACTTAGGGTATCTGATTACTTCGTACCGATAAGGAGGTTAACAATGGATTTTGAATTGACTGAGGAACAGAAGATGTTTCAGACAATGGTGCGTGATTTTGTCTCCAAGGAGATTGAGCCCTACGCCGCTGAATGGGATGAAACTGAGAAATTTCCTTATGAAACCGTGAAGAAGATGGCTGACATAGGGCTGTGTGGGCTCCACATGCCAGAAGAATACGGGGGAAGTGGAGATGAGATAACTTTTGTCATAGCCTGCGAGGAGATTTCTCGCGGTTCAGCGGGTTTGGCTAGTTCATACATAACCAGCCTTAGCTTGGGAATGTACCCCATTATCATGCACGGCAATAAGGAACAAAAGAACCGTTATATTCCACGGGTAATCAACGGCGCCACAGTCGCCTTCGGTTTGACTGAGGCGATGGCTGGCAGCGATGTCGCTGCTTTGGAAACAAAATACACACAAGACGGCGACTACTACGTCCTCAACGGCAATAAGACTTTCATAACCAATGGTGCTGAGGCTGATTTTGTCACCACTTATGCTACCAAGGACAAATCGCTGGGGTATCGGGGTATCAGTGCCTTTGTCGTTGACAAAGGCACTCCTGGCTTTTCTGTAGGCAAGCTGGAAAGAAAGATGGGACTGCACCCTGCTTCAGCAGCAGAGCTGATTTTCGACAATTGTAGAATACCTGTGGCTAATATGGTAGGCGAAGAGGGAAGGGGATTCAGAATATCTCTGGAGGCTATAGATGCCTGCAGAGTCAGTGTAGCGGCTCAAGCAGTAGGCATAGCCCAAGCAGCTTATGATGCTGCCGTTGCTTACGTTAAGGAAAGAAAGCAATTCGGCACGGAACTGGCTCACTTCCAGGCAATTCAGTGGATGATCGCTGACATGGCAACCGATATTGATGCCGCTCGACTGCTAACTTGTAGGGCTGCCTGGTTAACACAACAAACAGGGAAAGCTGCTATGAAGGAACCCGCTATGGCAAAGCTTTTTGCCACCGAAGCAGCTCATAGGGTTTGCCATAAGGCAGTCCAGATTTTTGGCGGCTACGGCTACACTAAAGACTTCGCTGTAGAACGCTACTACCGTGACCAGCGAATTACTGAAATTTACGAGGGAACATCAGAGATGCAAAGGATGACCATCGCCCGCCAAGTAACAGGTATGAAGTAAAACAAAAAGTAATCTCACTTATTGCCTTTCACCTTTCGCACTGCTTCTTGTATCTCGTCTACAGAAGCTTCTTCTTCTATTGTAGATAGATCTCCGGGTTCCTTTCCTGCCAGCAAGGACTTCATTACCCGTCTCATAATCTTGCCGCTCCTTGTTTTTGGCAACATATCCACGAACTGAACATCCTTCATTACAACCAGAGGGCCCATGCCTTCCCTTATATGCCCTATGAGCTCGTTCTTTAGCTCTTCACTAGGTTCATAACCCTTCGCCAAGACAACAAACGCACTGGCTACCTCCCCTCTAAGCTCATCAGGAACGCCCGATACGCCCGCCTCGACTACCGCCGGGTGAGAGACCAAAACATTCTCCACCTCTATAGTGCCTATTCTATGAGCAGCGATCTTTATCACCTCGTCAGCCCTTCCAGCAAACCAGATATAGCCATCTTCATCTTTGGAGGCAGCGTCTCCAGCGTAATAAGACCCTCGTGTGCCTGGTTTTGCCTCCCAGTAATCTTTTTCATACCTTTCAGGCTCTCCCCAAAGCATTGGAGTTAAACCAGGGAATGGCTTCTTGATCACCAGAACGCCTTTCTCTCCACTAGAAGCAGGGTGACCGTCCTTCTCATTAACAACATCCGCTATTATCCCTGGCACTGGGAAAGCAGCCGAGCCTGGTTTTATTGGAGCCATGCCCAAACCGTAAGGATTTCCTATTATTGGACCTCCGGTCTCGGTCTGCCACATGTGGTCTATCACTGGAAGCCTGTCTTCAAAAACTTCCTTCTGTAGCCATTCACATGCCGCAGGATTTAGCACTTCCCCAGCGCAAACGATCCTCTCAACGGATGTTAAGTAATGTTTCCTCGCCTCATCTATACCTAGCCTCATTAATCCTCTTATGCCAGTTGGAGAGAACCACACACCCGTCACCTTATTCCTCTCAATCAACTCCCACCACATATCGGGACGAGGATAATCAGGAGTGCCCTCATACAGAATTGAAGTGCAACCAACGAGGAGAGGGGCATAGATGTTGTAACTATGCCCTACTATCCAGCCAATGTCTGAGGTGCAAAACCAAACATCATCCGCCCTCATGCCATATATCCACTTAGCCATGGAATAAATAAACACCTGATATCCCCCGTGATTCTGCACCGTCACTTTGGGTTTTGCTGTAGTCCCAGAGGTAGGCATCAGAAATAGAGGCTCATTCGACTCTATAGAAACAAGATCGGAGCTTATTCCTTCTCCTTTAGCCAAGAATTCACCCCAAGCGACATCTCTACCTTCCTTCATGCTAACTTCGCCCTGGTCTCGCCTGAGGACTACCACTGTTTTGACCTGTTCCTTCGATGGGAGTAACTCTATTGCCTCATCTACCATTTCCTTCAATGGTATTGGCTTACCTCGCCTTGATCCCCTATCCTGAGTAAGGACATATTTAGCGCCAGACATATCAAGCCTATCCGCTATCGCTCTAGGTGAAAATCCTGCGAATATCGCCATATGGATTGCACCTATCCTGGCACAGGCAAGTAGAACTGCCGCTGCCTCGATACTCATGGGCATATAAATAGCCACTCGGTCACCCTGCTGCACGCCAATACCCCTTAAGGCAGCGGCATATTTCTTAACAAGGTCAAGAAGCTGAGCATATGTAATGACCCTTACCTCTCCAGTCTCACCAGACTCGTGAATCAAAGCTGCCTTACCACCATTGCCTTGCTCCACCTTATAGTCCACACAGTTATAGCTTATATTGGTCATGCCACCCATATACCATCTGAAGGCAGGATAGTTCCATTCAAAGACTTTGTCCCACCGCTTAAACCAGTAGATGTCATCAGCAGCATTAACAGCGGCATTCTCCCAGAAACCTTCATAATCTTTCTCTGCCTCATGCATGAAACCTCGGACCTGAGGGGGTAACATATCTATCATCTGTCTCTCCTTTCTATATATGTCTTTGTGCCAAGACAAAAGGTTATATTGTACCAAAAAACGATACTGCTGTAAACAAAGCGAATGGAGATTGTCTAGCCATTTCTGACAGACCTTTCCTGCAAAGGTAGCCAAAAAGCGCTTTCTAAGGAAACTTGATGAGGTGGTAGGTTGAGAGAGATTCACCAAGAAGCTGTTTAAATACTACTAGGGCAAAGCAGAAACAGGCCAAGCTCCATATGACCCTAGCCTTATGTTGAAAATGCTTCCCCTCTCCTATCTGTATGACATCTCAGAAAGGCAAGTAGAGATACTAGCTAATGACAGCCTATCCATTGGCTTCTTCCTGAGATCTGGTGCTGATGAAATTGCCTCTGACCACTCCACATCAACTCTACTATTTAATAATAGACTGAGCAGCAACTCTGGCACGAAGGCTTATGAGGAACTGTTTGACCAGCTACTAAGCATAGCTCATACAAGGGGGGTTAACTTTGGCAGGCTTCAACTGGTGGATAGCGTGCACCTAGCAGCCGATGTTAATGCGGGAAGGACAGACAAAGACAGAATAACGGCAAAAGCCCCAGAGATAAGGATGCCAAATGGCGAAGCAAAGAAATGGCATGGCTCTGCTAGATGTCGTTATGTTGGCTTTGTGAGGCATGCTATTCAAAGCTATCTTTCCTTTATGGGGCTTAACCTCAAGAGACTGCTGAAGCTATTAACTGGGTTTAGCTTTAGGGGCGAGGCCGGAGCCTACGCTTTGGCTCCGTGCCTGGTCAGCTAACCGGGTTATCGCCGTCTCCGAAATAGGGAAAGCAGCCACATCATTGCCAGCACGCTGAAGAAGGGAGATATATGAATGCCAGCGCTGCCGCCACCCGCTTTGGTAATAACGGTGGTAGGTTTATCAGGCGGCTCCATCACGGCTATCGCTTCGTCCTCAACTTCATAAACCGCCAACTCAGCCCCTATATACCTCTCAGGCGTCCACCCCAAAGGGTTATTTCCCCCGGTAGCCTCAGCCCAGACCCAGCCAGGCTCACCATCAACGGATAGACTTCGGTTAGCTCTGTCATATTCTGGCAGATACACCAGGGTTGCAGCGTGGTCGGGAGCCAATACTATGGCAGAACGAAAGCCCGCTGCTTTATACATGACAGCAAGCAGAGCAGCGTAATCCTCACAATCGCCGTAGGCGAAGTCCTCATCCTCAATGGCCACCGCCATCTCATCGGCATTCTGGGCAAACTCGGGAAACCCAAATTGGGCTTCATCCGAAGTATATCTAATTCTATCGCGGGCAAAGGCAAAAACCTCTTCAGCCCTCTGATGAGCGTCAGGGTAACCCCGGGCTAATTGCTGGCCCATTTGGTAAGCCCTGTCAGCATTTTCTCCCAGGCTTTCACCCAGTATGACGGGACAGAACTCCGTCTCAGAACAGAGTTGAAAAAAACCATCATCGCCCTCAGCGCGAGTCCGGCACAGGTCCCAATCATCGAAAATCTCTCCACCTTGCTTGTAAAAACTTGTTGATGGTACTGCTAGGGCAGAAGCAGGCACTATTGCCAGCAAGATTGCCACGGAAAGCAAAATGGCTCTCAGCTGTTTGGGCATGGCAGCTCACAAAGGCATGGTCAGGGAGCCGTGGATTATCAAGCCGAAGAAAACCAGATAGCCAAAAACGTAGACACCTACTGCCACAGAACTTTGCTCGACGCTGCCAAAAGGTATTTTGGGCGTTAATTTGTCTATGATGTGAAGCAGGGCTATGCCCAGAAGAAGGCTGACGAAGAAACTGATAGCGATCAATCCCAACCGCCTGGGGTCAATCAGACTGTGCCAAAGCCCAGCACCAACCAGAACAGGACCGGTTACTGCCCCATGAATAACCAGACCTATTAAGATTAAGAAACCGCCCATAAATAGGCCCACCGAAATCGGATCCTCCCCTATCCTCTGCCGTTGACGGATGCTGGGGGTAAGGGCATCCAGCACCCTGATCCCCAGCCAGGCAAGAAGGGCACAGACAAACGCCAGAATTACTGTTCTTGCTACCCAAAGCAGCACCACCAGATAGAAAGAAGTGCCAGAACCCATTCTGTCAGTAAGCCTACCTCAAAACGGCCTGTGTTAGCAACCCCACTGGCTAAGTAGTTCAGTGACACATCGCCTTCTTCCCTGTTGTTATGAAGGGCACTTCCACTTGTCAGTATCCGCCAATCAACCTTTTCAGTTGTTCTGGGTCGCTGCTTTTCATCATCGCTTCTTCAGTGGTGACCGTACGGTCTTTCACCAGATAGGCTAATGCATGGTTCAAGCTCTGCATACCATCTTTAGCACTGAGCTGTATAACACTGGGCAGTTCATACGTTTTGTTAGTACGAATTAGATTTCTAACGGCAGGAGTGGCAATCAAAATCTCAAATGCCGCTATTCTTCCTCTGCCCGCAGCCCGTGGCAGCAGCGTCTGTGACAGCACCGCTTCCAGCATCTGGGATAGCTGCAATTTAACCTGACGTTGGTGCTCAGGAGGAAAGACATCAATGAGGCGGTCAACCGTCTGAACGGCATCAACCGTATGTAACGTGCCCAACACCAAATGCCCTGTTTCCGCTGCAGTGATAGCTGTGCTTATCGTAGTCAGGTCTCGCATCTCCCCCACCAGAATCACATCCGGGTCATGGCGCAGAGCATGCACTAAGGCAGCGCCAAACGACTTAGTATCATCGCCCAGGTCTCGCTGCGCTATAATGCAGTTTTTGTTGTGGTGCAAGTACTCAATCGGGTCCTCAATAGTGATGACATTCCTTCTATCATTCTCATTGAGATGGTCAATCATCGCGGCCAAAGTGGTACTCTTGCCACTCCCAGTAGGACCGGTGACCAGAATCAGCCCTCTTGGCTTAAGAACAAGCGTTTTGCAAATCTGAGGTAACTCAAGTTCATCAATAGTCGGAATGGTGAACGCCACCCGGCGGAAGGCAATGCTCATCGTTCCTCTTTGCTGCAACACATTGACCCGGAATCGAGCCAGATCAGGAATGCTGTAAGCCAGGTCCAGGTCCAGTTCCATCTCCTCATAGAAGGTCTCTCGTTGGCACTCAGTGGCAATATGCTCAAAAGCCTCCTTGACATCTGCCGGTGTAACCGAGGGCAAGTCCTCCTGTGGCATAAGGGCACCATCAATACGCAGCACCGGCGGGCTGGGAACCCGCATATGCAAATCTGAAGCACCTTTCTGCACCATTAAGCGAAGAAGTTCATCTACTTCCATGCCTGAAATCTCTGTTTGCTCAGTTTTCCTTCGGTTCCAATTTCCCGTCTTCAATCATCTCTAGCATTATATCTACCACAGCGGCGTCATACTTCGTTCCCCTACCTCCCCTTATCTCTTTTAGCGTCTCTGCTTTGCTCCTTGCTGGCCGATAAGGCCGGAAGGAACTCATCGCCTCCACCACATCGCAGACAGCGAGAATGCGGCATTCCAAGCTCAACTCATCACCACTGAGGCCATCAGGGTAGCCTGAACCGTCCAGCCGCTCGTGATGGTGCAGCGCCATCTCGGCCACCGGCCACGGAAGGTCAGCATCTTTCAGTATGTCATAGCCCCGTTGAGCATGGGCGCGAATGAGACTCCATTCCTCTCTGGTCAGGTTGCCTGGCTTGCTTAGAATACTCTCCGGCGTGGAAATCTTGCCGATGTCATGGAGCAGCCCACCGATGTAAAGACCCTGGAGTCTACCATTATCCAGTCCCATCTTCTCCCCTACGAGACTAGCCAGATAGGCTACCCGCCGCTGGTGGCCTGCCGTGTAGGGGTCTCGAGATCCGACGGCAGAGGAAACCGTTTCCGCCAAATCAATAAAGGAGCGTTCCAGTTGCTCCTCCGCCTTCTTCTGCTCGGTGATGTCTCGCAATATCTCTATCACTGCAGATGGTTCGCCATGCTTGTCCCACAGGGCCACACTAGTCGTACAGTGAAACACAGTTATCTTGCCATTCTCATCCACAACTTGCATATCGTGTTCATGAACCTTTCCATCTTGAAAGGCCTTCAGGGTTATGCAATGTTCGCAAGGCTTGTCCCTTCCATAATAAGTGGCATAACATCTCTCCCCAACAATATCATCCCCGAATATTCGCCTAGCAGCATCATTGGCCCAGATAATATTCAAATCCTTATCCATCATACTCACATGGTCAGCAATTGAGGCCAGCACGTCTTTAATTCTTTGTTCAGATTCTCGCAGCGCCTCCTCCATTTCCCTTTTCTCCATTGCCCTGCGGATGATTACCAGCAGTTGCGCCATATCGTAGGGCTCCCGTACGTAGCCGTAGGCACCTGAATTCACCGCCTCGATCGCCGATCTCTGAGAGTCATATCCAGTGAGCACGACACATTCCACCTCAGAACGGCTGCCCTTAATCTCCTTTATCACCTCCAGCCCGGATATGTCCTCTAACTTGAGGTCTACCACGACCACTGCGGGTGTTTCCTCCTTGACTCTGTCCAGAGCTTCCTCTCCTGTGGCAGCAGTCACTACTGCGTATCCCCTAGCCTTGAGTAGGTCAGGAAGTGTCTCCCTCAGCTTAGGGTCAGCATCTACTATGAGCACCTTATCCTTGGCATCCACGCCTAAGCTCACTCCCTTTCTCCTTAATAGGCTGGCTTAGAATTCGGCTCAGCTCCCGCTGCCGAACCTCAGTCAGCACCTGAAGCAGTCCGCCTATCTCAACGGGCTTGTAGAAACAAGTGTAAGCATTTATCCTTATGGCTGCCTTTACCGCCTGGACTGTTTCCTCACGGTAGCCAGCCACCAGTACTATCGGCAGGCGAGGATACCTTCGCCTGACCTCCTCAAGAACGTGCAGCCCATTGGTGCTATTCAGTTTCATATCCAGAAGCACCATCTGTCCATCTGAACCGGGCATCTCTGCCACGTCATCTAAATCAGCGACCTGTCTCACCTTGAAGCCTCGCGCCCGCAATACATCTCCCAGCATGTTGGCAAATTCAGGGTCATCATCCACGACGACGATAGGACGTTCCTTGTGGAGAGAAGAGAAGAAACTGAGCAACAGGTTGATATTCAACGGCTTGGCCAGAGTGGCTACAGCACCTGCCCCCATCCCCCTTTTTACCGGCTTATCATTGGAGTATGCCGTCATCAGGACCACTGGGAGACCGGGCTGCAGCGCCTTGATTGACTCATGCAGTTCAACGCCATCCATTTGTGGCATCTCCATATCAGTGAGGACGCAGTCGAAGTAATCCCTCTTGATCCTATCCAACGCCTCGGCATAAGAATGAGCAGCCTGGGCCTCATAGCCCTTGCACCTCAGGATGTCGACTAAAGTGCTGGTCAGCCTGCGGTCGTCGTCCACAATGAGGATCCGCAATTTATTGCTCATGAGGGCACCTCCGTGGGCGGCAGAATGTAGGCCTTGATTTCATTGAGCACAGCCATCTTGCATCATTTGTTTCAACACCTCCGTCACCCTGTGAAATTCGCTGGATTTGTCAAAAAAGAAATCCGCTCCGGCATCCATACACCTCTTCCGGTATTGGGGATAAGGGTAATTGGTAAGCATTATTACTCTAGGAGGCAGGGCAACTCTCTTGATGTTTCGAAGTGTATCAATACCGCTTCCACCAGGCATCCTGATGTCCAGTATCGCCACATCAGGTTTGAGTTTTAAAATAGACTCAGTGGCTTCGACTGCGTCCCCGGCTTGACCTATGACTTCGACTCCCTGGAGCTCCAAAACCATAGCCTTCAACCGTTCACGCACCGCCGCTGAATCATCTGCAATAAATACTCTCATGACGCTCTCCTTCCATAAGGGTATGTCACCCAAACAGTGATAGAACCGTCATTACTATGCAGCAGGAAAGATTAGAAAGCTATCGGCATTCGTCTGATGTCCTGGTAGGGACTTACCTCAATGAGCTATCCGTTCTTATCCTACGTCAAAGCAATCCACCAGCCTGTGTTGTATGGCGTAGTGGATTAGCTCGGCGTTGTTGTTCATGTTCATCTTTCTTAATATTCGAGACCTGTAGGTACTAACGGTTTTGGCACTCAGCAAGAGTTCCCCAGCTATCTCAGTTACCGTTTTCCCTGAGGCAATCATACACATCACCTGATACTCACGGTTAGATAGCCTCTCATGCGGCGGCTTTTCAGCATTAACCCCCAGATTCAATACCAGCTTCTCAGCCAGAGAAGGCGTGACGTATTTCCCACCCCGCGATACCCTCCGTAGCGCCGTTATCAGTTTATCCGGCGCACTTTCCTTGGTTAAATACCCAGAGGCCCCTGCCGCCAACATCCGCACCGCATATTGCTCCTCCGGATGCACGCTTAACACCAGCACGTGAATACCAGGCTTTACACTCTTCAATTCCTTTAATATATCCAGCCCATCCCTCCCCGGCATGGAGATATCTAACAAAACTACATCGTAATCATTCCCCCATACCTCGTTTAGCACTTCCTGAGAAGTGCCCGCTTCTCCAGCTACCACTATGTCAGGAGTTTCCGACAGTATCTGCTTCAGCCCTTCACGAACTACCGGGTGATCATCTGCAACCAGTATCTTTATCAGTTCTTTCCTTCCTTACCAAGCGGAATACTTACCCTTACCGTGGTCCCTCCCCCTCGTATGCCACTGATCTTCACCTCTCCCCCCCAGGGATATACCCGCTCCCGCATCCCCATTATTCCAAATGATTTGGCATCGCAAATCTGCTTCTCCGTTATCCCTTTGCCATTATCTCTCACTTCCAGCACCAGTTTCCCACCTTCCTCCTTCAGGCTTCCTCTGACCTTGGTCGCTTTGGCATGCCGGGCTATATTGGTCAGCGCCTCCTGAAATATGCGGAATATCGCTGTGCTACAATCCTGCTCTAAAATAATTACCTCATCTACGCTGACATCACACTCAATCCCCGTCCTTTGTTCAAATTCCTCCACCTGCCATTCAATGGCTGCAGTAAGACCAAGATCATCCAGTATCCCAGGCCTCAGTTCTGCGGAAAGTCTCTTCACCATTCGAATGGTCGCATCGGTCATTTTTGTCATTGATTTTAGCTTCTCCGCCAGTGAGCTGTCATCTCTGGCTAACCTCTTATTCAGCCAGGATAAGTCCATCTTCAACGCCGTCAACGCCTGCCCCATCTCATCATGCAGCTCCCGGGCAATGCCGGCTCTTTCCTCCTCCCTTACCGATTGTAAATGTGCCGCCAGATCACGCAACTGCTGGCGTGAGCTCCTTAATTCCTCCTCCATCTTATGCTTGTAAAGAGCTACTTCTATGCCGGTATACAGCTCCCTCTCCTCAAACGGCTTGACTATGTAGCCAAATGGCTCCGTCACCTTCGCTCGCTCCAGTGTTTCATCATCGGCATAGGCAGTAACATAGACCACCGGAATCTTCAAACGCGCCTGAATTTCCCTGGCAGCTGCTACCCCATCCATACCTCCTTTGAGCACGATGTCCATCAATACTAAATCAGGGCCTAGCTCTTCCGCTTTCTTGACCGCTTCCTCACCACTGGAAGCTATGCCCAGAACAGAATAGCCAAGCTTATCCAGGCTCCTCCCTATGTCTTCAGCCACAATCCTCTCATCTTCAACAATCAGCATCCTTGTCATCGCCATTCAACTCCAAATCGAGTCTGTATGCCTGCTGAATATTGGCGACGATCCCACATGACCACCACCAATGCCAATTCCGTATGCTAGGAAAGACACTATCAGTCCAGCTTATGCCGACCCCTCATTTATCCTCCGACTCTGCTGTTAAATCAAGGCAGTTACTACTATGCAGCAGGAAAGGTTGAGCGGAGTATCAGGATTTGTCTGATTTCCCGGTAGGACTTTGGCCTGATAAGCTATCGGTCTTTTTCCTACACCAAATCAATCCACCAGCCTGTGTTGTATGGCGTAGTGGATTAGCTCGCCATTGCTGTTCACGTTCATCTTTCTTAATATTCGAGACCTGTAGGTACTAACGGTTTTGGCACTCAGCAAGAGTTCCCCAGCTATCTCAGTTACCGTTTTCCCTGAGGCAATCATACACATCA